>JAEEGJ010006337.1_pt1 | contig 35639 bp, 23 predicted proteins | sample 8958761 | NCBI WGS metagenome assembly JAEEGJ01 (sample SAMN16246546, study PRJNA631951) | gut metagenome | biome: gut microbiome; feature: rumen; material: RS-attached | host: Bos | place: Iran: Karaj | collected 2018-10
TAACGTTAGCGAATACCTTGCTTGTGATAAGATTCTTGCATGTGGCGGAAGCTGGATGGTGAAGGGTGATTTGATTAACGCCGGTAATTTTGCAGAAATTGAAAAGTTGACCCGCGAGGCTGCTGCAATTGTTAAGGAAATTAGAGGGTAAGATCTCGAAACAAGTTCGGGATGACATGAAGGAGATAAATATGAAAGTAGTTACATTTGGTGAAATTATGCTGAGACTTGAACCGGAAGGATATTTCCGTTTTGTTCAGGTAGATAAAATGACTTCAACTTTTGGTGGCGGAGAGGCTAACGTTGCTGTTTCTCTCGCTAATTATGGCCTGGATGCTTATTATGTAACAAAGCTTCCAAAACATGAAATTGGTCAGGCTGCTATTAACTCGCTCCGCCGCTTTGGTGTAAACACAAACTATATTGCCCGTGGCGGCGACCGTGTAGGTATTTACTACAACGAGCGTGGAGCAAGTCAGCGTGGTTCAAAGTGTATCTACGACCGTGCTCATTCTTCTATTGCAGAAGCAAAGCCGGAAGACTTTAACTGGACTGAAATCTTTAAGGACTGTAAATGGTTCCATCTTACAGGAATTACACCTGCTCTCGGCGGTAACCTTGTTCAGATTTGTATTGAAGCCTGCAAGGCTGCAAAGGCTGCCGGTGCTACTGTAAGCTGCGACCTCAACTACCGCGGAAAACTCTGGACTCGTGAGCAGGCCCGCGAAGCTATGACTCAGATTTGTCAGTATGTAGATGTTTGTATTTCTAACGAGGAAGATGCAAAAGACGTATTCGGAATTGAAGCAGAAAATACAGATATTACTGGCGGTAAACTCAATAAGGAAGGCTATAAATCTGTTGCAAAGCAGCTTGCTGATAAGTTTGGTTTCCAGAAGGTAGCAATTACTCTCAGAACTTCTATCAATGCAAACCGCAATAACTGGGCTGCTCTTCTTTATGATGGAAAGGATTACTGCTTCAGCAAGGAATACGAAATGTATATCGTTGACCGTGTTGGTGGTGGTGACAGCTTTGGCGGTGGTCTTATTTACTCTCTGCTCAACGGTAAATCAACTCAGGATGCTGTAGAATTTGCTGTAGCTGCAAGTTGTCTCAAGCACACTATCGAAGGCGACTACAACATGGTAAGTGTAGATGAGGTTGAAAAACTTGCTGCAGGTAATGGATCTGGCCGAATTCAGCGTTAGTACTAAAATAACAAATAAATAATAAATTTTTTTACAATTACAAAATTCTCGTGTATAATATAATTTATGTTAGACGTACTTACCGATGCCGACTACGAATTGTTCCGCAAAGTAATCTATGATGAAAGCGGAATCACTTTCTCGGCTACGAACAGATCTATTCTCGACAGTCGTATTAAAGAAATGCTTCGTAAGAAAAATCTTAATACGCCTCAGGAGTATTATGAACTGATTTCTAAAGACCCGGAAGAAATGAAGATTATGCTCGATGCCGTAACGACTAATCTTACACGTTTCTTCAGAAACCAGCCGCATTTTGATTCGTTTGTGAATTATGTAATTCCACATGTAATTGAAAATAAAAAGACATCCAGCGACCATACAATTAAAATATGGAGTGCCGGATGTTCTACTGGAGAAGAGCCTTACACAATTGCTATGATTATGAAGGAGATCTGCCCTCCAGATTTTAATTTCCATATTACAGCTTCTGATATTTCCCTCAAGTCTATCATGACTGCACAGCAGGGATTTTATCCGGAAGCACGTGTTGATGGAGTACCTGAGAACTATCTGTCAAAATACTTTACGAAGGTAGATGGCGGTTATCAGATTAAGGATGAAATCAAAAAAACAATCCATTTTGACTATCATAACCTTAAGAATGATTCCGGTGCCCGAAACCTTGATGTTGTATTCTGTCGTAATGTTCTTATTTACTTTGATGAGCCGGCTCAGCTTGCCGTAATAAATCATTTCTATGATGCTATGGGACCAAAGTCTTATCTTTATATTGGTCATTCAGAATCATTGTTTGGAATGAAGACTAATTTTGAGTTTATTAAGACTGAATGGGCTTGCTTTTACGGTAAGGGCGTTAGTAAATAGACTTTTTATCGGAGATTTAAAATAATGGATGATATTTCAGTAATGATATGCGATGATTCTGCATTGATGCGGAATCTTATCGGTAGAATTGTTGATGAAACTACTGGTTTGAGTGTCTGCGGAAAGGCAGAAAACGGCCAGGATCTTATAGAAAAATTAAAAACTTCTAAACCAGATGTAATTCTTCTTGATATTGAAATGCCTGTTATGACAGGTCTTCAGTTCCTTAAAAAGCGAAAAGAACTGCATCTTGATGTACCTGTAGTTATTCTTTCCAGTGTTGCTACGGAAGGTGCTGCAGTTACTATTGAATGTCTTGAACTTGGTGCTTCTGACTTTATTACAAAGCCTGGTGCTTCTGTTACCCTTAAAATTGGCGATGTTACAAGTGAAATCGTTGAATATATTGCTTCTTATGGTGGAGCTTATGCTGCAATGCATGGAAAGAATATTCCTGATCCGGAATTCTTCCATCATCAGATTAAGCTTAAGGAAGCAGAACGATTTGTAATTAAAAAGAAGGGTGAAGAGGCTGCTAAAGCTGCTTCAATTACAAAAGCCGATGTTGTTCCTTCTACCTGGTTCCAGCCAAAGGTTAAAGAGCCTGTTGTTATTACTCCTGAACGCGAAGGCGGAAAGATTGAGTTGATTGCAATTGGAATCTCAACCGGTGGTCCAAATGCACTTCGCGATGTATTTAAGGATATTGATCCAAATCTTAAGCAGCCTGTTCTTGTTGTACAGCATATGCCTGCAGGCTTTACTGCAGAATTTGCTAACAGTCTGAATAATATTTGTCCGCTTCCTGTATCTGAAGCTAAGGACGGAGAACCTATTCTCGGCGGTCATGTTTATATTGCGCCGGGAAGTTATCATATGTTTGTTGAACATAAGCCTCTTGGAAACTTTATTAAGCTTTCTCAGGATGAGCCTAGAAACGGTCATAGACCTTCATGTGATGTGCTTTTTGAGTCTGTTGCAAATATCTTTAAGAACAAGGCTCTTGGCGTAATTATGACAGGTATGGGACGTGATGGTGCGGCTCAGATTACAGAAATGCGTAAAAAAGGTGCCTGGACAATTGGACAGAATAAAGATTCAAGCATTGTTTATGGTATGCCGAAGGTTGCCTTTGAAATGGGTGGTGTTCAGAAGCAGGTTGCGCTTGCAGATATGGCTGGCGAAATCAGCAAACTGGCAAAAGAACATCTGCTGGCTTAGAACCACTTATTGATTACTGTTATTGCTGAAAATCCCGATCTTCATGATCGGGTTTATTTTTCTGGTCTTGATGAAGACAAAGGTAACGGCAATTACAAAAAGAACTGTTGTACAGACAAAGCGGAACCACTCAGGTACCGCTTCTTTTTTTGTTATAAGTGTCCAGAGTGGGGCAGCGAGAAAACAGCCTGCAAAGGCTAATGCAATCGGTACAAAAAGATAAAGTGTATCTATCAGACGACGAAGATTTGTACGGTGAATGTTTTTTTCTACGATTGTGATGTTTTCGTCTGTCATTTGTCCAGCTCCTTAATTCTGGCTTCGCAGGCAGATTCTCCTTTGTGATTATGCAAGACAGAATAAGTGTCGCGAAGGTTATAAAGAGCATCCAGATAATAAGGATTGATTGAAACTGCCTGTTCGAAATAACTTGAAGCTTCTTCGTAGTTTTCGCTCTGGAACTCGGTTACTCCAAGCAGATTCCATAAATGAGGATTCAATGGATTCAAATCAAGCGAATCCATGCAGATACACTGAACTTTAGCATGTTTTTTCTGCATCAGACAGATGGTTGCATAGGTTTCTGCTACATCTTCTTTTTCTGGTGCGATACGGTATGCTGTTTCAAGGGCATTTTCTGCGTCTTCCAGATTTCCTGCATCTCTATAGGTAACTCCAAGATTAAACCAGAGAAGATAGTTTTCCTTATCGATTACGATTGCACGCTTAAAGCAGGCAATAGCTTCGTTGTATGCGCCGTCTGAAGCAAGGAGAATAGCCTGATTGTTGAGTGTATCTGATCTTTCTAACATCTGAAATTCTCCGGTATCATAGAAGTGAAAAGCTCTTTTATCTGGTCAGAGTTAAAGCGGGCACAGCCTTCTTCGATAAGGATACGGCCCTGTTCAGCAGCTTTTTTGATGCAGCCGCTGGTCTCTAACAGTGATATACATTGCTCTACAGCAGGTGCTTCAATTCCCTTTGCTGCAGCTTCTTTCATATAATCTGCGATTTTATGTTTATCTTCCGGATGTTCTGTGGTGTGAATAAGCACTGGAAGGCTTTTTTTGCCTTCAACAATGTCATCTCCACGTTTCTTTCCAGGATTTCCTGTTGTAAGGTTGATTACATCATCAATAATCTGAAAGCCAATTCCTATATCTGCAGCAATTGCCCCGAAGCGTTCTGCCTCTTCTGCTGTAAGTCCGCCTGCAATACAACCAAGTTTTGCTGCAAGGCTTGCAAGAGTTCCAGTTTTATTCTTTACCATAGCAAGATATTCTTGTTTTGCAGGGAATACTTCAGCGTTTCTATGCCAGAAAATATCCATTGCCTGTCCAAGATGAAGGCGGCGAAGTTCACTTGTATAGGTTTTGTACAGCTCAAGCTTGAGCGAATCTGATGCATTGAGTTGATTTATACAGACCGGAGCTTCAAAATAAAGCCAGGCAGCTGCATTAAGGGCTGTATCAAGTCCGTATGTTATATGTGCAGCTGGTTTACCACGGCGAAGATCTGCGCTGTCTTCAATATCATCATGAATAAGACTTGCTGTATGTACAAACTCTACAAGAGCTGTAATAGAGTAGGTCTGCTCTTCTGTGAGGGCAGGTTTTCCGCCTTTTTCTTCTGTAAGTTTAGAAGCAAGTTTGTAACAGAGCATCAAAAGAAGTGGACGCCATCTTTTACCGCCAAGAGTTATCAGGGCATAATTTGGTTCAATGAGTTTATCTATATATTCAGCAGATGCGCCTTCTGGAAGTGCCCCGAAGGATGCAGGTATCCAGTCTGCAGTTTTTGAGGTTTGAGGAAGTGCATTGTGCAGTGCTGTTTCTATCTTATCCAGCATCTCTTTGAATTCTGTATTCATACTTTAAAGTATATAGAAGTTTTGATAAAAAGACAAATAGATATTATTCACCGCTTGTACACTATTAACCCACAAGTTATCCACATTTTTAACCCACAGTGTGTCAAAATGACTTGTCAATAGTGTTTTCTAAAAAAAGTACGAAAATTTACGAAAATTTATTGTAGTTGACTTAATTCTATATAATACAAAGAATTAAAAATATAGATTGAAAGCAATCTAAAATTTTAAGTTCTTTTTAAGCAAAAGAAAGTTAAAAAGTAGTGAATAATTTGTGAAAAATTCATAAGTTATCCACAATTTATCCACCGCTTTTGTTTCACGCGTGAAACGAAAATAAATAAAAAAAGACCTTCAGAAAACTGAAGGTCTTTTGCATTCTGATTTGTTTATTATTTAGCCCAGTGAAACTTCACCCATCTCGTTGATTGCGAGAATTGAGCGGCAACCTGAGCAGCGGAAGCGTCCTGATTTAGTAGCACGTAACTTCTTATTGCATACAAGACAAGAAATTACGAGTGGGAATACTGAAGAACCGGAATCTGTACCACCGTTATTAAAGTAGGCGATAGCTTCATCTGCTGTACTCTTAATGTTGAAGAACTGAGAGAAACCAAGCAGCTGGAATACTTCGTAAACCTTTGGCTGAATTTCAAGAAGAATTACGTCTCCACCCTTTGGCTTTACAACCTTAAGGAACACTGTAAATGATCCGATTCCGGTAGAAGATACATAATTCAATGAAGAACAATTGAAAATTAAGTTAATAAACCCTGCATCCATTACTTTCTGTATTTGTTTCTGGAAAAAGCTGGAATTGTATGTATCGATATATCCACTCAGATAGATAAACATTCCATGTGGTACACCTTCAGCTTTTCTCAGAGAGATAGTAAGGCTGTCATCTTTGTCGTTGTCAAAACCTGGAATAATTCCGTTATTATTATCCATATATAATCCTATCTTCTTATTATATCTAACAAATGCATTATATGTCAAACTTATTATCGGAATAATCGTACTTTTTCTAAATCATTTTTATATATTAAAAAATTACCATTTTTATACCGATAATTATAATGTATTATAATATATAAGGAAGATTATGAGAAAAGCATTAAAACTGGCCTTAATTTATTTTATTATTCTGATTCCTGGAACTATTCTTGGAACACTTTTATATTCTCTTTATTTGAATCTGCTTGGATTTATTGCAGGTCGTGATATTACATTTTTTAGAGATCAAGAGCTTTTTAAGTCTTTGTTTTATGTAATGTTCTGTATGCAGATTTTTATTCTTCCTTTAATCTCTTATTACAGAATCAGACATCCGGGTGGAGCTTTGCAGCTTACTGTTTATATTGTTCTTTGTGGTTTAACCTGGGCATTGTTTGTTCCCTGTACTTTTAAGCTTAAGGATTTCTGTTCTCGAAAATTCACCTTTGAAAATAAAACTGAATCTCTTTCTCCGAATTATTTCAGAAAGGTTGATGATGATGTTTATTATTTTACAACGGAGTTCAGTGTATCAACGAAGGGTAGAGCTCCGGAAGCACAGGCAATCATAATTGATACAACAGAAAATGGCGGAGTTGAATATAAAACCATTGGAGATAACTCAAATTTTGTATTGAACCGCAAGGCACAGCCTTTCCGTGAAGTTCAGCTGAAGAATATTTTTGGAGAAAATAGTAATCCGATTCCTGTGGATTTCAGACTTCTTAATTCCATGATAAGTGGTGCTTATTCGGGTGGTATTCAGCATATTCTTACTTTAATCTCATTTATAATACTTCTTTGTTCAGTTTATGGAATTACAAATTTCTTTGACTGGCGTCTTTTGAATGCAGTAATCCTGTTTATTACAACTGCGCTTATTCTGTGTCTTAATTCTGTATATTTTACTCCGATGTTTGATTCTATAAAAACGACAATTATGACTAAGACTTTTCTTAAGGCACTTAGTGGAATAGTAAGCGAGCCTTTGCTTTTTATACTAAACTGTTTCTTTGCTTTCCTTTTTATAACCTCTGGTGTTGTAAAGTTTGCAATCCGAAAGCATGCTAAAAAGGCTAGATAGGGGAAGAGAATATGAAAAAATTAGTTGGCATACTTTCTATATTCGTAGCAATCGGACTTGTAGTCAGTTTTGTTTCAGGTTTTATGAGCAATATTCCTGCTGCTGTTCCAGAATCTTCTGTTGTTGTTTATAAAATAATGACAAGCCTTCAGAATTTTGGAAGGTATATTCCTGGTGTTGTGATAACAGGTTTTGTTGTAAGCTGCTCTGTGCATTTTGGTCGTAATCCGGAAGGAAGTACAGAACGTTTCTCAAAGGCTATGATGGAACGCTTTAAGATGGTTATGATTGTTTCAATTTCGATTGCTTTCTTTTTGACAGTATGTTCTGAAGTATTAGGTCTTCTTACTGCAAATAAAAAAGCTTCGATTATAAATCGTCCTAAAATTGTTAATGATTATATAAATGTTGGAAACAAGCTTTTTGATAACGGCTATTACGAACGCGCTATGAATTATGCAGAAGCTGCTCTTAAACTCAGTCCGAATGAGAAAAATGCAATCAATCTGAAAGATCGGGCTGACGTAGAGATTAACCGTGCCCGCACTTCAAATATCCGTTTTAAGCTTTATGAATCTGTTGAAGAAGCTGAAAAGGTAGACCGTGTTGTAATTGATGCAAAGCAGATAAATGAGGTTTATCAGTTATATGAAAAAGCTCAGTCGGCCTTTGATAAAAAAGAATGGTTTAATGCACATTATTATTCAGAACTTGGAATTAAGCTGGCTACTCCAAAGGATCCGAACCTTGAAGAGTTGAAAAAGCTTTCTACAGCTGCCTGGAATAATCTTACTGAATATCATAATCTTGCAAAAACAGAAGGGCAGTTAATTTTTGAAAAGAAGTATCAGGGATATCTTGCTCTTGTTCAAAAGGATGACCTGAAAGCTTATTACATTTTCCGCGAGCTTTATCAGTCTTCGCGCGAAATGCAGTCTGATCCGGATGTTGTTTTTTATCTTGAGATTGCTGAAAACCGTATAAATGAACGCAGCTTCTTTGTTGATGAAACCTTCGAACTTAAGAGTTTTGAAAGCGCAAATGATATTTATTTTGCCTATGAATATGCAGATGGTTCACGCGATATTGTCTATTTTAAGGGAATGACAACGGTTGCTTCTACCGGCAATTCCATTCAGTATCTGCGTGGATTAACTGTAGTTTCTATAAGCCGAAATGGTGATGTTTTCAGAACAATGACAGTTCCTTATGCTAAGGTTCTTCCTGTTTCTGTAAAAACCCTTACTCCAACTACAAAGGCTCTTATGGGAATTGATGACAGTATCGACTGTGTTCCATATATTCTGCTGAAGTCTGTGGGTAGAGACTCACCTGATATTCATAATGAACCGCTTTATACATATCAGAATGGAGAAACTGCAACGACACCTGAGTATCTGCTGCTTTCAATTCCTTATGATGATTTCCTGCTGCTGGAGCGTTCAACTTCAACTCCGGAATCTATGTCATTGCCTTCTTTGATTAAGCTTGTTCGAATGGCAGAAAAATATGGTTTCTGTACTGAGGTTTACGGTCAGTCACTTATGAACAGAATGTATTTCCCGTTGTGGATTCTTGTGATTTTTGTTCTGCTTGCAGGCTTCGGCTGGAATAACAGAATTGATGTGAACCAGTATTTTAAGTTCTCGTGGGCCTTTGCCTTTATTCCGTTTATTCTTATTTCGATGCTTTTCAATAAGATGATGATGTTCCTGTTCCGTCTCATAAACTACGTTCTGTTAGGTGGACTTGGAATTTCAGGTGGTATGATAACAGGACTGGTCCTTTACATCATCATGCTGATTTGTGCATCCGTTTTGTTTGTTTCAAGACATTCAAGAGTTTAATTCTGAATTATCTCTAAAGGAATTCCAGACTTTTTATATTCTCTTAATAAGTTCCGCTGTGCATGAAAACGGCGGAATATTTGTCTGTAAGACAGATGATCTCGACGTCGGGCTCGTCTGAGTCGTGTAAGGCGGGGAGCTGTTACAAACAGAATTTTTTCACAGCGGGCGAGAAGCTCCGGAGTCTTATAAAGCACGGTTGCATTTATAATTGTTTTTTTGTGTTCGTTTATAAAATCATCTATTTTTTTTGTGATGATAGGATACACAATTGATTCCTGAATCTTGAGCAGTTCTGGAATTGCAAACAGGAGCTTACCGAGGGAGCGTCGATCGATTGTGCCGTCAATTCTGGTAAGTTTGAGATTCTGCTGTTCGGCATAAGGAATAAAAGTGTCGAGGATTCGATCTTTTGCAATTTCGATGGCTTCGTGAACGAGAATATCTGCGTCCACGGATGCCCATCCATCTTTTTCCATTTGAGAACAGATATAGTTTTTACCGGCGGCCATTGGGCCGACTACGGCGATTACCTGAGTTTCTGTTGTATTATCTGCTGTTGATGCCTTACTGCCTTTGTCGAACATTAGTGGAATTCTCCCCAGTTTTTGCCGTGTTCAATGCTTACGCGGAGCGGAACGTTGAGTTTGACAGCGTTTTCCATTTTATCTTTTATGAGCGCGATTGTTGCGTCGATTGTTGCCTGGTCGTCCGGACATTCAAAAATCAGTTCGTCGTGTACCTGAAGAAGGAGACGGGCTGGAGATTTTGATTCCTCGAGGGCGGCAGAAACTGCGAGCATTGCTTTTTTTACGATGTCTGCAGCAGAGCCCTGAACCGGTGTATTTACGGCGATTCGTTCTGCAGCTGATTTTTCTACCTTATTTCGGCTGTTGATTGCAAGAATTGGACGGCGACGTCCGAAGATTGTTTCTACATAGCCTGTCTGTTCTGCTTTCTGAATTGTTTCTTTGATAAAGGCATCTACGCTGCTGTACATGCGGAAGTAGTTATCAATGAACATTGAAGCCTGTGTGCGGGAAATACCAAGGTCGTTTGCAAGGCGGAATGCAGACATTCCGTAAATTACACCAAAGTTGATTGTCTTTGCGGTACGGCGCATATCCGGGGTAACTGCATCCGGGGCTACGCCGTAGATGAGGGCGGCGGTGGCCTTGTGGACGTCTGTTCCTTCATTGAAGGCTTTGCACATATTTATGTCGTTTGAAAGATGTGCGAGTACTACAAGTTCAATCTGTGCGTAGTCGGCAGAGATCAGGACTTTTCCGTCTGGAGCTGTGAAAGCTGAACGGATGCGGCGGCCGGCTTCGTTTCGTACCGGAATATTCTGAAGGTTTGGCTCGCGGCATGAGAGACGGCCGGTGGCGGTTCCTGTCTGCACGAAATCTGTATGGATGCGGCCCTGGTTGTCTGTAAGCTTTGGAAGTGTTTCAACATATGTTGATTTGAGCTTTGCCATTTCGCGGTAGTCCAGAATCATGCGAGGGACTGGATCGAGGGCGGCGAGTTCTTCGAGAACGGAAGTATCTGTTGAGTAGCCGGTTTTTGTTTTCTTTCCGGCTTTGAGTCCGCGTTCTTCAAAGAGAACTGTCTGAAGCTGTTTTGGAGATGCAATATTGAACTCATGGCCAACTTCTTTGTATATTGCCTGCTCGGCCTGTTCGATTCCTTCTGTGAGTTCCTTGTTGTAGGCGTGGAGTGTAGCGGTGTCCAGATGGATTCCGGTGAGCTCCATGCGGGTGAGAACGGGGAGGATGGACATTTCAAGGGCAAAGAGTTCGTTTGTGTTCTGCTGTTTGTTATATAACTTCAGTGTGAAGTCGGCGTCTTCGGCGGCGTATGGTGCGGCTTTTTCGAGTGGAACGTCGGCAAAGGTCTGGCCTTTTGAGACGAGTTCTGAGAACTCAATTCCTTTAAGGCCGAGTACTGTTTCTCCGAGGAACTCGAGTGAGTAACCGTTCTTGCCAAGGCGTTCAGGATTCTGAAGCCAGGCGTATATCATTGTGTCGTGAAGTTTTGCCTTTAAGATTTTAGTGATGATAGTGTCTGCATCTTTAAAGCCTGCTTTTCTGATGTTTGTGGCAAGCACCTTGAGGTCGAACTTTGCGTTGTGCATTGCGATGGTGAGGTCTGCGTCAAAGAGGCGGAGAAGCTGTGTGAGGGCGTCTTTGAGTGAAACTCCTACAGATTCTGAGAAGAGGTCGCCATCGTCACGGGCGATTGGTATGTATACGGCTTTTCCTTCTTCGTAGCAGAGGGAGAAGCCGAGGATGTTTGCGGTTATTGTGTCCAGGCCGTCGGTTTCGCTGTCGTAGGCTACTGACTTTGATTTTAGAGCGGAGTCTATGAATTTCGTGAGGTCCGCGAGTGTGGTGATGGCCTTGTAAGATGAGGTGTCATTTTGAGTGACTGAATGAATAATCGAGTTCTCTGATGAAGGACAATCAGGCATAGCCTGATTGTGCGCATTTTGGTGGTCAAGCCTAAAACAACCCGCTGCCGCAGCTTGTTTTTTAACGGCTTCCCCATTAGAGCGGGGGAAGACTTCCCCTCCTGCCTGTCCATTTTCAACTCCAAGAGCGGCGTAACTTTTGGCTACGGCTGGAACACCGAAACTCATGAGGAGGTCGGCGGCGGCGTGGTAGTTGAAGGTGTACTTGTCGGAATTAATGGCGGCGTCGATGTCAGGGCACGGAACGGTGTCGCAGAGGCGGACGAGGTCGCGGCTGAAGTAGGCGTCCTTTTTACCGTCGGCGAGCTTTTTCTGCATTGCGCCTTTGATTTCGTCGATGTGGGCGTAGATGCCGTCGAGGTCACCGTAATCGCCCAGGAGCTTGGAAGCGGTTTTTACGCCGACTCCGTGAACGCCAGGAATATTGTCGGCGGTGTCTCCGTAAAGGGAAAGCAGGTCGAGGAGCTGAGGAGGCTTAACACCCCATTCGGCTTCAACGCCTTCTATGCCGGTAACCTTCCAGGTATTTGCGCCTGATTCTGGCTTCATAATCTGTGTAGTTTCGTCTACGAGCTGCATGAGGTCCTTGTCGCCGCTGAGGATGCGGCAGGTGCGGCCTGTTTCGCGGCACTTGCGGGCTACTGTTGCAATGATGTCGTCTGCTTCGTAGCCGTCGCACTGAAGAACCGGGATTCCGAGGGCTTTGAGGGTATCGCAGATCCACGGAATCTGAGCGTGAAGATCTTCCGGAGTTTTTGGGCGGGTTGCCTTGTACTGGTCGTACATTTCGTGACGGAAAGTTTTTGTTTTGCTGTCCATGGCTGCAACTATGTAGCCTGGCTTGTAATGTTCAAGAATAAAATGAAAGTTTCTGAAAAAGCCGAAGAGGGCCGAAACGTTTTCACCGCGCGGATTTGTGAGCGGGCGGTTTATAAATGCAAAATAAGAACGGAAAATAAGTCCGTAGCTGTCTAATACGTATACAGTTTTGTCATTGAATTCCATAAGAGTATTTTAGACAAAAAGAAGGCTTCAAACAAGGGTACTTTTCATCTATTTTTGTAGACAATATTTCAATTTTTTCTGAAAGGCGGGTGTATAATATTTATATAGAATGAATTAGGAGAAATTTCTATGATTTTTTATGTAAACGCAAAAACTAAGAAAAATGGAAACGGAAGTAAAGAGCTTCCTTTTAAGACTATAAATGAGGCTGCTAAGCTTGCTAAGGCGGGAGATGAGGTTGTTGTCGCACCTGGTATTTACCGCGAGCAGGTTGTGCCTCGCTTCGGCGGTGACGAAGGGCAGCCGGTTGTCTACCGTTCGGAGAAGCCCCTCGGTGCGGTGATTACCGGTTCTGAGGTTTTGAAGGGCTGGAAAAAATATAAGGGTGATGTCTGGACTGCTAAAATTGATAACAGTATTTTTGGCGGTTACAATCCATATACAAGTTATGTCTGCGGAGACTGGTATTTTGCTCCTACGGTTCGTCATACTGGAAGTGTTGTTTTGAACGGTCTTATGATGTATGAGACTGCAACTCTTGAAGAATGTGTGGCTGGTAAGGCTGATCCTTGTGCCTGGAATCAAAAGGAATCTGAATTCAAATGGTACTGCGAGCAGGAGGGTGAGGCACCAGTTCCTCAGTACAATGCGGATGGCCCTTATAAATCTGAATATATAATCAATGCACAGGCTAAGGAAATTAAGGCCGGCCGCTATACAGTTTTCTATTGCAACTTTAAGGGGCTTGATCCTAACAAGCAGAATGTAGAAATTCTTGCGCGCCGTAACTGCTTTATGCCGGAAGTAAACGGGCTTAATTATATTACTGTGCGCGGTTTTAAAATCTGTAATGGTGCTACAACCTGGGCTCCTCCGGCCGCTTACCAGGATGGTCTTATTGGACCTCACTGGAGTAAGGGCTGGGTATTCGAAGACCTTGAGGTTTGTAACAGCCGCTGCTGTGGCATTTCTCTTGGTAAATACCGCGATGATGAAAACGATATGTACTTTTACACTAAGCATCTTAAGAGTCCTACTCAGATGGAACGCGATGCAGTCTGCCGCGGTCTGTATCACGGCTGGACAAAGGAGAATATCGGTTCTCATACTGTTCGTCGCTGTCATGTTCATCATTGTGAGCAGACTGGTATTGTTGGCCGTATGGGTGGAGTTTTTTCTACAATCGAAGACTGTCATATTCATCATATCTGTAATTCTCAGCAGCTTGGTGGTGCTGAGACTGCGGGCATCAAACTGCATGCGGCTATTGATGTGGTAATCCGCCGCAATCATATTCATGACTGTATTATGGGTGTATGGCTGGACTGGGAAGCACAGGGGGCGCGCATTACTCAGAATCTGATGTACAATAATGAACGGCCGGCTGGACGTGAGGCTGCGCAGGGAGCAATGTTCTCAACTGATGTGTTTATTGAAGTTGGACATGGTCCGACAACAATTGATAATAATCTTTTACTTTCTAAGGTTTCCGTTACGATTCCAAGTGAAGGAATTGCTGTTGTTCATAATCTGATCCTTGGTTCTTTCAGTCTCATCAATTCCGGTGTAGACAGTATTGTAAATGATCAGAGAGAGCCTCGTTATACTCCGTACCATATCCGTCACCGTACAGAGGTTGCAGGCTTTATGACAATTCTTCATGGTGATGACAGAATTTACAATAATATCTTTGCTCAGATTGCTCCAGTTATTGATAATGAAAAAACTGCTGCGGCTACAGATTATGAAGTAGTTGGAACAGCTCCGTTCGATATCTTCCCGACCTATGATGAATGGATCAGTAATTTTATGATGGACCGTGAACCTGATATGGGACCGCTTGCAAAATATCATTTCGGTCATCTTCCTGTATGGCTGGGCGGCAATGCATATTTTAATGGTGCAACTGTCTGCAAACATGAAACTGATAAGCTTGTAGGTGATAAAAAGAATATGGCTAAGATTGCTTTGAAGGGTGGTGTATTAAAGAATAATCTTGCAGAACTTATTGGGGATTATAAAACCGGCATTATAACTACTGCTATCCTAGGATCTGCGTTTGAGCCTGAGCAGAAATTTGAAAACCGCGATGGAACCGATATTATCTTTAATGAAGATTTCTTCGGAAACCACCGCGGTTCTCATGCAATTCCTGGTCCGTTTGCAGAGCTTGCGGATGAAATTGCTGTATTGTAATTAATTATTTACGGCAGCGCTCGAGGGCGTCGTTGATGTTATCAAAGATATTTTCACGACCGAGGGTGTCTGCCATTCCTGTTTTTTCAAGCAGTAAGTAAGGCTGTGTGTGAATACCGCTGATTACGATTGTAATTCCCTTGCGGTCACATGCGGCCTTACACTGTTCAAGAGCCTTAATTCCACCGGCATCAAGATAAATTGTGTTTCTCATGCGGAGTACGAGATACTTACAGTCTGTGCGTGCGCGTTCTGTTGCAAGCTCGAACTTGCGTACTGTACCGAAGAAGAGTGGTCCTTCAATTTCGTAAACAAAAGTCTGAGGTGGAATGTCGAGGTTTTCTTCCGGCTGATCAACCTTGATACCGCCGGTAAGTGTTTCTCTCTGATTCTGAACTTCAGAAAGATCAATCATCTTCTTGATGAAGAAGAAGGCAGCAAAGCCAAGTCCAACTTCAATAGCAACTGTAAGGTCTACAAATACTGTAATAAGGAATGTTACAACAAAAACACAGATATCTGATTTCTGACCTTTAAGAAGTGCGCGGATTGCAGGGAAGCCTGCCATGTTCCATGCAACATTGATAAGTACTGCTGCGAGGGCTGCCATTGGAATGTAAGCGGCATATTTTCCTGCAAACAGAAGAATAATCAAAAGTGTGATTGCGTGGATGATTCCGGCAATCGGAGTTTTTCCGCCGTTCTTGATATTTGTAGCTGTACGGGCAATAGCACCTGTAGCTGGGATTCCACCGAAGAGAGGGCTTGCGATATTTGCGATACCCTGTGCGATAAGCTCTGTGTTTGAATCATGCTTAGAACCAATCATACCGTCTGCAACTACAGCAGAAAGAAGAGACTCAATTGCGGCAAGAACTGCGATAGAAATTGCTGTAGGGAAGAGTGTTGTGATTGTCTTGATGCTGAGGGCTGGAAGCTGTGGCTTTGGAAGTGTATTTGGAATTACAAAGTGCTGTGAGCCGTCTGCAAATTTTCCGATTGTGTCTGTGTGAAGTCCTGCAGTTTTTTCAAGGATGATACTTACAACTGTTGCAAGAATGATTACAACAAAGCTTCCAGGAATCTTCTTGATAAACTTAGACCAGATGAAGATGAAGGCGAGACAAACTGCTGCCATGATTGTTGAGTAAACGTTGATTGATGCAGCTGAGCGGATGTATACGATGATTTTTGGAAGGAAATCACCTGGCATCTTTGAAAATTCTTCTCCAAGAATCATCATTGGAGTTGAGAAGTCCGGGCGGAGTCCGAAGAAGTCTCCGAGCTGGCCTGCTGCAATTGTAACTGCAATACCTGCTGTAAAGCCTGTAACGATTGTGTAAGGAATAAACTTTACAAGACCACCCATCTTAAAAGCGCCGAGAAGAATCAGAATGATTCCGGCCATAACGGTTGCTGTGGCAAGTCCTGAAAGCCCATACTGAGCAACTACTCCGTAAACGATTACTGCAAAGGCACCTGTAGGACCGCCAATCTGAACGCGGCTTCCGCCAAATGCAGAAATACAAAAACCTGCGATAATTGCGGTAAAAAGTCCTGCAGCAGGATTCACTCCCGATGCAATGGCAAATGCGATTGCAAGTGGAAGGGCAACGATGCCGACGATAACACCGGCGATGAGATCGCTCACAAAAGTCTTTGAATTATAAGTCTTGAGCGAATTAAGTAACTCTGGTTTAAACATAGTGAAATGATTATACCGAGTTTACAAAAGAGTGTCATTCTATCTATGTCATTGCTTGCGAATTTGGAAAAGTGATGTATACTTGAAATATGGCTAAATCAAACGTAACACAGTTTAAAAAACGTGGAAGCGGTGTGCTGATGCATATTTCTTCGCTTCCTGGACCTTTTGGAATCGGTACCCTTGGTAAAAATGCATATAAGTTTATAGATTTCCTTGCGAAAGCAGGGCAGAGCTACTGGCAGATTCTGCCGGTTTGTCCTACCGGTTATGGTAACTCTCCTTATCAGAGCTTTTCTACCTTTGCAGGAAATCCTTATTTTATAGATTTTGATTTACTTAAAAAGGACGGACTTCTCTCGAAAAAAGACTACGATGGAATTGACTGGGGTGCTGATCCGACCTGTGCAGACTTCGGTCTTCTTTATGTAAAGCGTAACGAGCTGTTTGCAAAACTTCAGGACAATTTTGAAAAGAAAACTCCGGAAGATTACAAGGCTTTCTGCCGCAAGAATAAATTCTGGCTTGAGGATTTTGCCTTATTTATGGCTGTAAAGGATGCACATAACGGTGCTTCTTTTATGGACTGGGAAAAGGATATCCGCCTTCGTGAAGAAAAAGCTGTGGCTGACTGGAAAAAGAAGTGCGCCCGCCGCATGGAATATTACAAGATGCTTCAGTATCTCTTCTATAAGCAGTGGAAAGATCTTCGTGCTTATGCGGCTTCTAAGGATATCAAAATAATTGGTGATATTCCGATTTATGTTTCTGCCGACAGTGCTGATGTTTGGACTCATCCGGAAAACTTTTTGCTTAGCAAGAAGGGAGTTCCTCTTGAGGTTGCAGGCTGCCCGCCGGATGCGTTTACCGATAAGGGACAACTCTGGGGTAATCCGGTTTATAACTGGAAACAGCTTAAGGAAGACGGCTATGGCTGGTGGAAGCAGAGACTTAAGGCCAGTCTTGAGATTTATGATATTCTGCGTATTGATCACTTCCGTGGTTTTGAATCTTTCTATTGTATAAAGTATGGTGCGGAAGATGCTAAGAATGGTAAGTGGCGTAAAGGACCTGGAGTTGATTTATTCAAGGAGGTAGAGAAGGCTCTTGGAAAGGTTCCGATTATTGCTGAGGACCTTGGATATCTTACACCTAAGGTTCATAAAATGCTTAAGGACTGCGGCTTCCCTGGAATGAAGGTTATTCAGTTTGCCTTTGGTGGAGACGATACAAATACTTATCTTCCTCACAATATTCCTGAGAACAGCATTGTATATACCGGTTCACACGATAACGACCCGATCAACGGCTGGGTTGAGTCGGCTAGCCCGGCTGAACTCGACCACGCAATGAAATACTTCAAGCTTACTGATAAAGCCCAGATGCGTGAGACCATGATGAAAGCAGCTCTTGAGTGTAAGGCCTTCGTGTGCATTCTTACTATGCAGGATCTTATTGGTCTGGGCCACGAAGCACGTATGAACTTCCCGTCATCGGTTGGTGAAAACTGGAAATGGCGTGCAACTGAAGATCAGATTACTGCGGGTGAGGCTAAATGGCTGAAACAGGCAAGTAAGGCTGCCGATCGTAACTAGAGATGAATCTGTGTGTCGCGCTCGATGACTGTCTGTCGGGCGTGCTCCAGAGTATCGTAATCAGCAAAAATATAGGTTGCTCCCTCTGTTCTTGTGATTGCAGTATAAGCAATCTGCCGGTTCAAAAGAGGGTGTCCTATCAGCGATGGAAGCAGTACAAGTATTGCTTTGTAGCCTGAGCCCTGCGATTTATGAATTGTAATTGCGTACGCTGTTTCAATTGATTCTTTTGGAAGCAGATGAAGAGGGTAGAAGATGTAACTGCCCTTCTGAAAAATACCCTGCTGTACTAACGAACGGTCGTTAGTGGTTTGCTGTCCCGCTGTGTCTGAACTGTTTTTTATTTCTTTTTTTACCATCAGATATTTTAGTCCATTATTTTCTACAACAATTCCAGAGTCTCCGTTATAAAGACAGAATATTGCCTGGTTCTTAGTCAGCATCAGAAGCTGGCCGGTAAAGTAATCGTCGTCTGCCGGCAGATTGTATTTTTTTATAATACTCTCACAAATCTGATTGTTGATTGTTTCAACTCCCTGAAGACCTCTGCGTTCTGCACAGAGAATGCGGGCTTTGCTTGCAGACTGCCAGAGTGTATCGAGTTTTGAAGGAGTGAAATCTACAGAAGCATCGCAGGCCTGCTGAACGAGGTTTTCATAAAAAGCCTGGCTCCATAAGGTTATTATTTCTTCAAGTTGTTTTGTACGTTCTGTGTAATTTTTTTCGGGTACAAAGGTTGTAACCGGGAAATCTCCCTGAGGTATGCTCGTTAAGCTGTGGCTGTTTTTCCACTCGTTCCAGTTTGTAAGAAATGCCAGTTTTTTGTCGAGACTGGAATCTTCCTGCATTGCGTTTTTAAGCCGTCCGACATCTGAATTGTCATTAAAGCGGCTGGACTGCTTAAGCTCTGCAACACTGCCGGTCTTTTTTGCTAAGAGTTCGCCAAGAACTGCTCCGGCCTGAACTGAAGGCAACTGGTCTTTATCTCCAAGAATGAAAACCCGTGCACCTTCTGGAATTGCTTCGAGAAGGGAACTGAAGAGAGTAATATCAATCATACTTGCTTCATCAATTACAAAAATCGATTTCTTTTCAAACTGATTTTCTGCGTTATAGCGGAAGCCGTTGGTTGAAGGATTAAAACTGAGAAGACGATGAATTGTTGAAGACTGGGCACTGTTAAGTTTTTCAAAAACTGTACGAGCTGTGGTGCGCTGCGGGCCTTCGGGAATTGCATTAAGATTCAATCGTGCAAGTGTCTCAGAAATACTTTCCTTCATGCGGTCTGCGGCTTTTCCGCTTGGGGCAGCAAGGAACAGAGAATAATCAATGATATCCTTTGTAAGAAAAAGCTCCCACAAAAGATAACAGACTACAGTTGTCTTACCGGTTCCAGGTCCGCCGGTGATAATGAGGTTTTCATCAAGGCCGCGGAGGATTGCGTTTATCTGTTCGTCTTTAAGGATCATTGGAGGCTGAGTTTCGCTGCCTGTAAGATTCTTAAAGTATTCCCGAATATTCTGCTTTTCTTCTTCAAGAGGTGGAATCGTATTATGAGACATTATCAGACTGATTCTTCTTTCTATATTGATTTTTGCTTTATAATACTTTGCGGCAAAAAGCCAGCCGGAATCGATTATAAAAGGTTTTGAAGAGTCAGAATACGAAATAAGATTCGGAAGTTTTTCTGTGGAAATCTGAGGTAAGCCTTTTGTAATAAGATCTGCAAAATATTTGTTATCTTCAACCTTCTGTGAAAGCCGTCCTTCCTGAAGCAGAAGTCCTTCCCATTTTTTCTGCCATTTATCTGTAAGTTTACCTGCTGCTAATGGAATACAGATGTTGCCGTCATCGAGGAGAGAAAAATAAATGCAGATTACGGCGAGCGCTTCAAAGCTGACATCGGGTTCCAGCTGAATTAGAACATCAAGAACCTTTTCCCAGACGGAAGTGATGCAGTTCATGTCGGAGAGTTTTTTGAAAAAATCTTTGAGTTGTTGTTTATCTGCTTTCATGTTCTGCTCCCATTATTTTCTTAAATGCGTTTTCCAGTTCCTGCCAGCTGTTCCAGGTTCGCGCATAGATTCCGCTGCAGGTGTCTGCATGACAGCCTCGGACGTAGGCGTAATAAATTCCGCCGAAATGATTTTCGAATATCTTTGCTTCAGTCTCATCCCTGTAGAAAGAAGCAAGCCATTTGATGAGGCTATAGGAATATAAAACACGCTGAATTGAATAGCGGTCATCGGTATGTGTCTTTAGAAGCTTTCCGTCGGAATACTCGCCTGCCTCGAAGGTGTCGCTTTTCCAGTCGAGGATGGAGTAGAGGTCGCGGCCGCCGACGTTGCGTTTGAAGACGAGGTCGATAAAGCCATTGCAGTAATTTTTTAATGCACCGGTGATGTCGCCGACTGTGGTGATGTCGGCCCCCGCGATTATGTCGGCGTTCATGTTGAACTCGGCTTCGCTGATCCGGTCTTCGGCTGCGAGTTCGCTGAGTTTAAAATAGCGGCCGGTCTGTATGCAGCCGGTAATCTCCGGAAGTTTTGCGTTGAGGGTATTCCACAGGAGGGCAGCTGTATATGTGAGCCAGTGATCTGGATCGTTCTCGGGGATACTCAAGGTCTGCTTCTCGAAGCAGGCCGTTATGAGACGGCGCAGTCCCTCATCATCCTGTAATGTAGAAAAATCTGCTTTTTCGAAAACTTCATGAAGAGCAATACCTAGCTTTGTTCCTTTAGGGTAATTGTAAGGAGCTGCTGCGGCTAGCGGGCAAACTGAATCTGAGTCAGGGATTACAATGTAGGAAACCGGATTTGCAGCCAGATCAAAACGCGCAAGTGAAACCTTCTGTTCTTCTGTGCCTTCCTTATCTGCTCGTCCACCATTTTCTGTCATTTCTTCAGAGGCTGACTTTTTATGAGAAAGAGAAGAGTAGGAATGCTTATGAATAGAGAGAGTCGGAACTTTTGATGAGAGTTCTTTAGTAACTGTCAGCTGTTCCTCTTCTGAGATATCCTGTTTTAATATCAGCCCGGCGTTTGTTTCATCTTTTGATTTTTTGAATTCCTGAAGTATTGCCAGAACATCTTCTTTCAGTTCATCAAATTTTTTATCATTTTTTGAAATGCTTCTCGTAAGAGTTTTTTCTTCTTCATCTTTTTTATCAGAAAGAGCTGTTATGTTATCATTTAAGAAATTATAAATACCGTCTTTTGCGTCCTTGTCTCCTTCTGATTGCCAGATATCATAAACAGGAAGCATAAGAATGGAAGAAGCTCGTGTGTAAGCAACATAGAAAAGTCTTTCTCTTTCAAAATCTTCTTCTGTCTGGTATTTCGTTTTACCGTAATCACAGAAGCTGAGTTTTGCATTTTTGTTTTCATCATGATAAAGCCATGCACATGGTCCCTGTTTATTTCTTCCTCTTAAACCAGCAGGAACGATAACAACCGGGAATTCAAGACCCTTTGAAGCATGTATTGTCATAAGCTGAACGCAGTCAAAATCAGTTCCCTTTTCTACAATGTCACCATCATCAATAGAAGAATCCGATGAGGTCGAAAGTCGTAAAAGGTGCTTGCTTAAATCTTCAAGAGAACTGTCGGTTTTATACAGATAATCAACAGCGTATTTTCCAATCTGGCGGATTTTTGTAAGCGACTGCATCTGACCTAAATCAGAAAGACGGTTTTCTATATTTGTAACTTCAAAAATATTTTCAAGAAGCTTTGCCCATTTTCTCTGACGTGCAAGTTCCTGCCATTGAATTATGATCTGTCTTTGTGGACAGGAAGGGTTATCAAATTCTTCGTTTTCAACAGATTCAAGTGGAATACAGAAAAAATCTGTAAAAAGAGCTTCGCTTAAAATTGCTCTTTTTTGTCCTGTAAAATCTTTTGCGGTTATTGCATTAAACAGAGAAATCCATTGAGTACATTCTTTTCCTGCAAAAAGATTTGCATCCTTATAACGCAGAGACGGGATACCGGCTTTTTTTAATGCCCTCTCAATTTCTGTATATTCAGATGAAGAACGTACTAAAATTGCAAAATCATGAAAACTTACATTACGCAGTTCAGAACAGTTGCCAGACTCATCTTCCTTATCTTTGTCGAAAACCTGAAGCTTTGTTTTTCCGTTTTCAAAAGAACAGCAGTCTATAATCTGCTGAACGGCAATTGTGGCAAACTCTTCTTCTGTCGTTCTCTGTTCAGGGCGACCTGCTATCCATACCGGCTCTATGATTTTTCCGCAGTATTTTGCAGGGGCTTTTTTATGAGAAGGCTTTGAATCAGAAAAGGTTATTCCGGAATCCAGACTGAAAAAAGGAGTGCTGTTATTTTTAGTCTGAAATAAATCATTACATCTTTCTACCATTGAATCAGTTGAACGGTAGTTTGTGGCAAGATAATATTCTCCGCCGCCATTTGCAGCAATTGCCTGAATGGCATTTTCATAAACGTTTACATCTGCTCCCTGAAAGGAGTAAATAGATTGCTTTGGATCACCTACCACAATAATTACGTGATCTGAATCTTCCATAAAAACGGTTTTGAAAATGTCCCACTGCTTCTGATTAGTATCCTGGAACTCATCGATGATTGCGTATTTATATTTTTTCTGAAGCTGCTTTTTAAGTGCTGACGCAGACTGACAGACAGCTTCGCGTACGCTTCTGAGCATATCATCGTAGCTCTGCATTTTATTGTTTTCTTTTTCCTTCTGCCAGGCTGTGTAAAGATTTTTGAGTTGAGAAATATAAAATTTCTTAAGTGGAAGCGTAGACCTTTTCTCAAGAAGCTTTTTATATGACTCTTTTAGATTCTTAAAATACAGAAAGACTTCGGCGATTTCTTCTCCAATCCATCTCTCCTGTATGCTTCTTCCATCAAAACCAAAAGTGTGATTTTCACTGATATTTGATAAAATAGAGTTCTTAAAATCTTCCGCCTTTTTTGCATAAAGCTTTTCATCAAGTTCTGTCCAGGCTTCTTCAAAGCCCTGGATAATAAAAAGATCTTCTATTCTTTGTGGAGCTGTAACCTGTTCAAAGGTGGCAAAAGTGAGTGGTGTATTTTCAAAGAAAGTAAAATTGTCTTCATCAATCTTTACAATGTTTTCAACTTCATCATGCTGATAATCAAGATAATATTTTGAGAGTGCCTGTTTGAAATCCCTTTTAAGATTGTTTATGAATGTAGATTGTTTTTCTGCATCTACAAAAAGCTGCTTGAAATCTGAATTGTTTTTCAGTACGTCTCGAATCCAGCGGTCAATAAAATCATCAATTGTGTCATCATCAACAAGAGAAAGCGATGCACACTGATTTGCAGTAAATGAAAATTCACTGAGAGTTTTCTGACAGAACGAATGAATTGTAAAAATTGCTGCATTATCAACATCTTCATCCGGGCATTTTGCTCTGATTCGGTCGCGTAATTCTCCGGCTGCTTTTTCGGTATAGGTTACAACAAGTATTTCTTCAAGCCTGACTTTTTTATCAATAAGTTTTTTTACAATTCCGGTAATGTTATAAGTTTTTCCGGTTCCTGCAGAGGCCTGAATATACATGGATTCTGTAATGTCAGAATAATTATCTAAATTAAATTCTTTAAGTGCCATTCTATTTTCCCCTGCCTGTAGTATTCGAAGCACTCTGTGCTATGTATTGAATCAGTTCTGCCTGATGAGCCTTTGCTGCCTGCCACTCTTCTGAAAAATTTTCATGAGAGTAGCCGATGTCTTTGTCTAAATCAAAAAGTTTTCGTTTTGAAAAATACTGCCATTCTCCGTTGTTATAAGAATCAATCAGTTTATTCTTAAAGTTCTGGAACGAAAGCTGTTCATCATCATTTTTCTTAAAATCATTCTGAACAAGTTTTGCAGGCGCACTTTTATTAAACCGTGAAATGAACATTGCATTATAGATTTTGTTCAGAATAGCTCGCGCAAACTCTGGAGTGGCTTTGTATTTCTGATGCTTAATCTTTGCCTGACCTTCCGAGAGAACGGCAGCATTCAAGGTTATGCTGTATTCACTGGTGTCGCTTTCTGGTTGTGAAGCGAGCAGGAGAAGTGAAGTTATATAGCCGGTAAGAACGTTTTCTGAATTTGAAAGCTCAAGTGTATTGATAATTTTTGTCTGATTAAAATCTTTGTTGTACCAGGCAAGTTCTCCGGAAATAAACCAGTCTTTTGGTGTGATGCCTGGAAGCTGCTTAATCAGAAGCATTGTATTTTCATTAAAGACAAGATTGCCGGTGAATGAGCACGCCTGTATTGCTTCAAGAATTGTTTTGCTGTTTTTCAGAACTATTTCGGCAGCTTTTTCTCCAAAGAAATCATCAGGAAGTGCATTATGAATATTCAGTTCAAAGGAAATGCTTTCTGCTGTAATTGTGTTTTCATTTTTGAGACTGGATTGAATATATGACTTTCTGATATCAGAACTGACTTTTGCATTCAGTGCCAGAGGTTCAAATTCAAGCTGCTCTTTTTCTTCCTCATCATAATTGTTGTTCAGTTTCTGATTAACCATAAAGATAAACGGTTCCTGAAGAAAGGCTTTCATCTGGCCTATTGTTATTCGGTCTGGAAGTGCAGATGCAGTGTCTGATGCAGGACCAGAGTCTTGTGGAATTGCGTTGTGCTGCGATTGTTCTCCGGTTTGCGTTATTTCGTTATCGCTTTCCTGAAGTTTGATGAAATTTTTCTTGTTACGGAATTCACGCTGAGTATACAACTCGCTCCAGAAACGGTCTTCATCAATATTTATCTGAGTTTCGTAAATCTGCTTTTTTAATTTTTTGTTTAACGGATAGATTGTCTCGAATAAATCCTTAAGAACAGAAGACATAAAAAAGTCTTCATCTTTCTGAAGATTTTTATTTACGTAGCTGATAAAAAATCCTTCGCGTGCAGCCATGAGCTGGCAGAGGAAGGCGTTTTTGTTTTTCAACGGAATTGATTCGTCTCCTGACTGACGTTCGCTGTTCAGTTTTCTGAGATCAAGTTCGTTATCACTGTCTACGCCGGGGAAGCTTTTTGAATCAAGTCCCATAAAGAAAATATACTTTGCTGAGAGGACGCGGTTTGATTCAAAGTTTGCGAAGGTAACGCCTTTTGTTAAAATATTTGCACTGTGAAGTGTAACTGCTGCAGAACGGTCAAATAAAGCGTTTGCAAAACAGTCTGAAAAAACTTCGGGTTCAGCGGTAAGCCGCTGTCGTTCAATTTCTTCTACAACATTCTGGAAAACAAGGCTTTCATTGTAAAGTCCATCCGGAATATTGTCGCTGAGAAGCAGCCAGTTTTTGAGAAGTATTTCAAGCTGAGAGATGTCGTCAATGTTGAGTTTTTCTTTATCAGAATATGAAGCCCATTCTTCTAGTTCATCCACTACCTGAATAAACTTGTAAAGAGAATTGCTGTCTGCTGTGCTCATTGATTCATAAGGTAAAAACTGACAGTCGTTAGTTTCTGTGAGGTCTGTTGTGAGACGGGCAAGCAGTAAACGGTTTTTAGCCTTCTGCCATTCTTCATGATTTTCGCGGTCGCGGTAAATATTCAGATTTGTGGCCCAGTCTGCCCAGTTAGAAACTTCTTCATCGGAAATATATCGTACAGTCTGCACAAGATAATTATGCAAAAGTTCAAAAACATCAGAGCGGCACAGATAGCCTTTTTTAAGAATTCCAAAAAGAATGTGAAGTGCCTCTGCGGTCAGAGAACGTTCGCCTGAAAAATCTGCAATTGTATATGGAATGTAAGGAAAGTTTGAATCTGCAGCATATTGGTCAGTCTGATCAAATACCTGTTCGATTGCAGTTTTATATTCCTGAATTTGAGGAGCAACAACGAGAATGTCTCCAAGTTGTGTACCGTCATTCTGTGTCAGCAGTTTACAGATTTTTGAATGAACTGCTTCAATTTCACGAAGACGGGTAGGGGCACCGGTGAGGGTAAGAGAATTATCTTCTTCGGAATATTGCTCTGTTGTCAGCGTAGAGTTTTCTGCGATGGACTTTTGAATACGGTGGAGGATTGTGTCGGTTTTAGAATGTGAGACACTGATGTCCAGGTTGTGAGACGGAGTGTCCTTTGTCCAAAGTTGAAGGTGCTCCCGGCCAAAAACTGCCCATTTTTCCAGCAGCTGATTTTCTTGATTTTCATCATCAGAAGTCTGGATAAAAACTTCCAGAGTATGCTCTTTGGAAAAGTCATTCAGAATGTTGCGGTAAATCTGACCAAGTCCGGAGAAGCCGAAAATAAAAACAGGACGTTCGTCCGGCCAGTTAAAAACAAGTGAACCGCTATTTGTTTTTTTATTCTGTTCAGCAAGCTGATAAAGTGTTAAATATCGGGTATCTTTGATTTTAATTCCATCAGTTCCAATTACATCATCATAAAACTTTTTCTGCCAGTGAGATTTTTCAAGTACTTCATTCAATGTATCTGGCCGGACATCTTCATAATCCATAAAAAGGCTGGCGATTGTTTCAGAAAAATCATAAAGATGATTTGCGTTGATTGCAGAAGAACCGCCGGTGATATAAGTTTCAACTTCTGGAGCATTAAGAGTCTGAAAATAATATTTTCCTGCGGCATTTTTTTCTGTGAGCTTTTTAATAATGACATCACGCAGAAGTTCTACAGAAAGCTTTTCAACGCTATGGGCTTCAGCGCTTTGAGGAGTTACCAGATCAAAAAGAAACTGCTGGATTCGGAGGGTTTTGAGATTCATCAGAATGGAATTGCCGGTACCCTTGTTTTTGAGCCAGTGAAGTTTGAACCACTGCTCTGTCTTCGGGTCAGTAAAAACGACTGCCGGAGAACTGAAAGGAGTTTTCCAGTTTTCCATGATTTGTTCAGTTAATTTATCTGCAAGAAGATCAAGATCCCATGAAGTATAAACGTTTTTCATCCAAAGCCCCTCGTATATAGTATAACATGTTTTAAGCTTTTCGGTGGCAATTTACTTTATTTTTTTACTGCGAATTTATATATTTTATATATGAAGAAAATAAATGTTAGATTTTTTGTGATTTTGATTGCGGCAGTTTTGTGCTGTGCCGGTTATTTTGCATGGGATTATTTTGATAATAAAGAAGAAAAGGTTTCGTATGTAGATTTCTGGCAGTGTGTTGAAGCTGGAGATGTTTCTTCTGTAAAATTTGAGGGAGATACAATTCATTTTTTAGTAAAGAACAACTCTGAAAAGTTTAAGACACAGAATCCTAATTCGCCTGTTTTACAGGAAGAACTGATGAAGCGTGCAATTGAGGTGACTGTTGCAAAAGACGGAACAGAAATTCTTTCTTTGATTTTTGATTTGATTTTCTACCTCTTTTTCTTTGGTGTGATTTTTATTGCCTTCAGAAAATTTATAAGTCCGAATACCTTTAAGGTTGTTCATAAAACAGGCGTAAAGTTTGATGATGTTGTCGGTATGGATAAACTTAAACGCGATATGGTGCAGGTAATGGAGATTATGAAAAAGCCTGCCGAGTATGCAAAGAAGGGTATCCGTATGCCAAAGGGAATCCTTCTTGAAGGAGAACCGGGAAACGGAAAAACTCTTTTTGCAAAAGCTCTTGCTGGTGAGGCCCGAATAAATTTCATTCCTGCCAAAGCAACTGATTTTGAAAGTATGTTCATGGCAATTGGTCCGCTTAAGGTAAAGCTGCTTTTTAAGAAGGCCCGCCGTCGTGCTCCTTGTATTGTTTTTATTGATGAGTTTGATGGAATTGGTACAATCAGAAATTACAACGGTTCAGCACTTGAAACTGAAAATACACGAATCGTTACAGCGCTTCTTAATGAACTTGATGGTTTTGAAGCTTCGAACGGTGTACTTGTAATTGCTGCAACTAACAGCATTAAAGCGCTGGACCCGGCTCTTATTCGCCCGGGACGTTTTGATGCAAAACTCACTGTTCCTTATCCTGATGAGGCAGCCCGCCGTAAGTTAGTAGAAATGTATACACGCGGAAAGGCGCCGGCAGCAGAGTGTACTGAGGATGCGCTTGCCCGTCTGTTTAATGGATATTCCTGTGCGAAAATTGAAAGCGTACTGAACGGCGCCGCTTTACGTGCCGGACAGGAAGGCCGCGCAGAGTTCACTCTTGCAGATGTAAAAGCGGCGTGTTCGGAGTGTTAAGCCCGCTCTGCCAGTTCTTCCCAGCGCGGATACTTTTCTTCGAGCAGCGCTTCGATTTCTTTATAGCGTTCTCCGGCAACGCGGACTTCTTCAAAATCGCTTGAGGCCATTTTTTCTTCAAGCGATTTTTGTTCTGCTTCGAGCGCCGGGATTTCTTCGTTCAACTGTTCGAATTCTTTTTGTTCCTTGAAAGAAAGTTTTTTCTTTTGAGAAGAGGGGGAAGCCTCCCCCTGGCTCGCACTTCGTTGCTCGCCACCCTCTCCAGCGGGGGACACCCCCGCAACGCCCCCGGCAGTTGAGTTGGCTGAAGTTCGTGACGAATCTTCTTTTTCTTCTTTTCGTTTTTCTTCGCGGTAATCAATATACTCCGAACATTTTCCAACAAAGCCGCTGATATTTCCGTCTTCTTCCATGATGAAAAGACTGTCTACGGTTTTGTCCATAAAGTAACGGTCGTGGCTGACGAGCAGCAGACATCCCTGGTAACCTTCGAGGAACTGCTCGAGAATATTCATTGTAAAAATATCAAAGTCGTTTGTAGGTTCGTCCAGTACGAGAAAGTTCGGATTTTCAAGAAGAAGGCGGACAAGATAAAGTCTCTTGCGTTCACCGCCACTGAGTGTGCTTACCGGGCTGTGCTGAATCTTTCCTTCAAAGCCGAACTCTTCGAGGAACTTTGTAGCGCTCACTTCTTTTTTGCCGTCGTTGAGTGTCATATGTTCGGCGGTTTCTTTTATGTATTCAAGTACGGTGAGATTTGTATCTTTGAAAACCGGGTTCTGTGTGTAGTAGCCGAACTTTGTGTTTTCTCCGACAACTACAGTTCCACTGTCCGGAGCAATCTGACCGGTGATAATATTAAGGAAGGTTGATTTACCAGAACCGTTGTCACCGAAGATTCCAATTTTCTGTCCCTTTGTAAAGATATAGGAGAAGTTCTTTATAACCGGAACGTTGCCATCTGTCATCCCGAACTCGTTTCGGGATCCACTTGTAGATGCTGAAACAAGTTCAGCATGACAGTCTGTCGCTCCTACATAACCTTTTGGATAATTCTTTGAAATGCCGTGAAGTTCGAGTACTTTGCCGCCGAGCCTCTTTCCCTTAACTTCAAATGTAAAGCCCTTATCGGCCTGAAACTTTTCGCGGTTTATGAGCTGCTCGTCGCGCTGGATGCGGGCTTTAATTTTTGTACCGCGGGCACACGGACCACGCAGAAGCCACTCGCGTTCAAAGCGGAGAACGGACTCTATGCGGCGTTCGGTGTTTGCTTCTATCTCAGCTTCGGTTTCTTTTTTCTCGAGGTACTGGCTGTAGTTACCAACGTAGAGCTTGAGTTTGTTGCGTGCGAGCTCGTAGATATTTGTACAAACAGCGTCTAAGAACCAGCGGTCGTGGGTAACCATGAGAACGGAGCGTTTTGTATCGTGCAGGTAATTCTGCAGCCAGAAAATTGTTGTGATGTCGAGGTGGTTTGTAGGCTCGTCGAGGAGCAGAAGTTTTGTATCTTCTACGAGTACCTGGGCGAGTGCAACTTTTTTACACATTCCGCCGGAAAGTGTTCCCATGCGGCGGGTCATATCTGTAATTCCGAGTGTGCTTAAAATTGAACTGATCTGTGCTTCGTAATTCCAAAGGTCGCCGCTGTCCATTTTGTGCATAATCTGCTCGTAACGGGTCTGAAGGCCTGCGGACTGTTCTTTAGTCCCCATCTCCTCGCAGATTTCCTCATACTCACGGATTACCGCAAGCTTTGGAGAATTGTTCTTAAAAATATGTTCACGGATTGTATCGTCCGGATTAAATGATGGAGTCTGTGGCAGGTAAGAAACACCGGCCTCTTTATTTATAACTACAGTTCCTTCATCTGGTACAAGAACACCTGCAATTGTAGCGAGCAGGGTAGACTTTCCAGTTCCGTTCCGGCCAATCAGGGCTGCTTTTTCACCTTCCTGAATACCAAAGGTTACTCCTGTAAAAAGCGGTTTTTCACGCCCGATTTTTGCCAGATTATTTATGGAAAGAATGTTCAAGGTTTACTCCGTGTAATTATCGATTTTTTTGCCATTATACAGATTATTTAAAAAATATGTAACTAAAGTGACTTCAAACTGTCATTATAGTATATTGACATGTCAATTGTACTACTGTATTATACGAATAATACAGTAGTACAAAATTGTTTGTAAGGAAGTGAATTTATGAAAACACGATTTAAAAAAAGGTCAGCCTTAATTGTGCTGATCGTCTTCTCAGTTCTTCAGCTCTTTGCAGAAGAAACATCAATTGAGCATTTGTATTATTACAAGCTCGAGAACGGTTTGTCGGTTTTTGTTGCAGAAAATCACTCTGCACCGCTTGTTAATATTGAAATTGCAGTTCGCGCTGGTTCTATTGCTCAGACAAAAGAAAATGCGGGCCTCTTTCATTTGTACGAGCACATGATGTTTAAGGGTAATTCAAAATATGCTAACAGCCAGGCTATGCAGACAGCCCTTAATAACATGGGTGTATCAGACTGGAATGGTATAACTTCGGTTGACCGTGTTAATTATTTTATTACAGTTCCTGTAGATCAGTTTGAGAATGGCCTTGAATTCTGGAGTTATGCAATCCGTGAACCTCTTATGGATCCGAAAGAATTTGAAGATGAAAAGAAAGTTGTTATTTCTGAAATACAGGGATATTATAGTCAGCCATCTGAGCAAATTTTTTATTTTTCTGTAAAAAGTCTTTTCCCGGAAGCTCCATGGACTTTTGACCCATGTGGTCCTGTAGAAAATATTCAGAATGCAACGGTTGAACAGCTTCGCGAAATTCAGAATAAATACTACATTCCAAATAATGCAGCAGTTTTTGTTGGTGGTGATGTAAATCCTGATGAAGCTTATGAACTTGTAAAGAAGGTGTATGGAAATTGGAAGAGAGGACCTGATCCATGGGCAGAGGCTGGTGAACCTTATGCTGCAAATCCTTTGGATGCTCCTTTATATTGTGTAATTCCTCATAATGAAATTTCTCCTCAGCTTGCACAGATTCAAATTGCCATTCATGGACCTGATTCTGATTTTGATATAAAGGATGTTGCTGTAGGTGAGGCTCTTTCTCAGATAATGCGTGATCCTAATGGTGCTTATACAAAAACTATTATGAAGAATAAAAAACTTCAGATTCCGGACAGCTCATATATCTGGGGTGGATATCAGGTATATCGCCATCATGGTATTATGACTTTTAATGCTATGGCTAATAATCCTGAAAAAAATATGCCTCAGCGTGCAAAAGATTATTATGAGACTGTAACTAAAAAAGCTTTTCCAGCAATTGAAAAAGACAAATCTCTTGAAACTAAGGAAAAACGAGAGCTTCTGCTTCAGACTCTAAAAGATAATCAGGCATGGGAAACAGAAACTGCAGATTCTCTTATTTCAACACTTTCTTATTACTGGGCTTATGCTACAAGTGATTATTATCTGAATCGCTCAGAAAATTTTAAAACAATTGAAAAGAAAGATATTGATGAGTATCTGAAGAAATATGTTTACAGCAGAAATCCTGTTGTATTTGTTCTGGTAAATCCTGCAGTTTATGAACAGACAAAAGCCGAGTTTGATGAGGCTGGTTTTGTTCAGATAACAGCTGAAAATGCATTCTGGTGGAGTAAGTAAATGAAAAAAATAAAGATCTTATTTACAGCTTTATGCTGTGTTTTATTTGCAGGAAATGCATTTGCAACTCCTTCTTCAAAAGATATAAAAGAATATTCTTTGAAGAATGGAATTCCTGTGTATTATATAGAAAATAATGAAAACTCAATTGATGATGTTTCCATTGTTGTAAAGGGCGGTCGTACCTGGCTTAAGCCTGAACTGTCTGGTCTTGAAAAAGCGCTGTTTTTAATGATGTCACGAGGTTCAGGTAAATATAATTATTATAAGAGAATGCAGATTTTTTATGAAAAGACTTCTGGAATCTTCTGCACAGATATGAATAATGCAAGTGTTATTTCATTGCAGTGTGCTAATTATTATCTCAAAGAGCTGCTTCCTGTTCTGACTGATGGTTTTATGAATCCTGTTTATCCAAAGCAGGTTTATGACATGATGATGAAAGAGTTCTCACAGGAAATTCAGTCAACATACAATGATCCATGGTCATTATTGAAAAGAACTGTTTCTGACAATATTTATAAAGGACATCCGTATGAAACTTCAACAGGTCCAACTCCAGATTCATTGAAGAACATCACAATTGCTGAAATGAAAAAACTACATAAAACAGTTTTGGATTCACGCCGCATTTGTGTAATAGCAATTACTAAAATGAATCCGGAAGAACTTGTAGAGCAGCTTAATTCCAGCCTTGGTACAATTAAAGCATTAAATACTCCGCTTCCGGAAGTTGAAGTAAAAGATGTTGTCATTTCAGGAGAGCCTGTAATTTTGACAAATCAGGCTGCAGCTGGTACTGGTTATGCAGCATGTGCTTTCCAGACTCCTTCGAATACAAGCGAAGATTATTTTGCAGCGGATCTTGCGGCAAGTATTTACAGTAAAACAATGTTCAATATTGTCCGCTCAAAATATGGAACCTGCTATTCTACAGGATCTTATATAAATGGCTCTGCAGCAGGTTATGGTTTGGAATTCTTTTATATGATTTCTAACTTGAATGATTTCCAGAAATGTGCAGAAGAGGCTCGTACTATCATGGCTTCTGGAAAATATGTTTCAAAAATAAATGATGATGGATCATATGAGTTTGCTCCTGTTTCAGAAGTTCTGCCTGGTACAAAGAATACACTCATCAATTCTATTTATAGTTCTGCAACAAATACTGGTGGAAGAGCCGCTATGGTTTGTTCTGCACTTATAGATTATAATGATATGGATGCGTATACTTCTATGGTAGATAAAATCCATGCAGTAACAGAAGATGATGTTCTTCGTGTTTTTAATAAGTACTGGATTGAGCAGCCAGCCCGCTGGTTTGCTGTAGTTGGCCCGGAATCAGAAGGAATAGAATTAAAATAGAATGAAGCAGAAGAAATCAAATAAGAAAATATTTTCTCTGATTATTACACTTCTTGTATTTGCTGGTGTAGCCTTCAGTCAGGAATGTTCAGATCCATCTCTTGATGTAGGCTACTCAGAAAACTCTCCTTTATATTTTGGGAATCCTTCTGACTCAATGCCTTCCATTGAGTCAGATAAAAACTATCTGATGGAGAGACCGCAGTTTACGCTCAGCTATAATACTTCAACTCTGAATCCTAACTGGGTGGCCTGGCATCTTTGTCGCGATGATCTTGGAGATGCAGACCGTGCCGATACCTTCCGTCCAGATAAAGAACTTCCATCAGAATGGTATGCAGTTCGCAAGCAGGATTACAAGTTTCCAGCTTACGGCTTTGACCGTGGTCATCTTTGTCCTTCAGCAGACCGAACTGCAAATACGGAAGATAATTCAATGACTTTTCTTATGACGAATATGGTTCCGCAGTCTCCGGACAATAACCGCATTGTATGGGTGGCTCTGGAAAAGTACGAGCGCGAACTGGTTTTGCAGGGAAAAGAAGTTTATATTTTTGCAGGGCCATTAGGCGCTGGTGGAACTGGAGATAAAGGGTATTTTGAAGCGATTCCTGTTACGAAAAAAGATGGGACAGAACTCTCTATTACAGTTCCGGCATTTACATGGAAAGTGCTTCTGATTCTTGATGAAGGGGAAGAGGACCTTTCTCGTGTTTCTGCTGATACCCAAATTATTGCTGTATGTGTTCCGAATGAGAAGGGCTGTGGTAAAAACGGAAGCTGGCAGCAATATCTTTGCAGTGTAGATTATATAGAAGAAAATACTGGATATGATTTCTTTGAGCTTCTGGATGATGAACTTGAATCTGTGCTTGAATCACAGATTATGGAGTTTAATCAATAGTTAAGAATAGTTCCAGACTTTTAGAAGCAAGTTCTTCCAGATTAGCAGCCGTATAAATTTCTGCAGAATGCAGCAGGGCTTTTTTTGCTTCGGCTCTGTTTGCTTCTGTAGGTTTTCCTTTTAAAAGAATAACAGCCTTTATGTAATAATCAGCTCCAAGTGCCATAGAATTTTCAGCAAGACGGTCATAGTGAATTGCAGTATTAAGAGCTTCAAGGGCACCTTTCTGATTTCCAGACTGAGACTGATTTTGTGCAATTTTATACCATGTAATTCCTATTTCAGAAAGATAGCGCTGGTCTGTAAAAAGTTTTGCAGCTTCATTGTAGATTTTATCTGCTTCTTTATATTTGCCCGAAAGTCTGTAAATGTCTCCAAGAATACTGTTGCACTGTGCGTGATTGTAAGGGCTGTCTTTGAAAACTCTTTTTGCATGATCAATCTTATCTACAATTCTGTCATAATTACTTTGAATGTCGTTCTGGGCAATAAGAATTCTTGCTTCAGACATTGCACATAAAACTTCGCTTTCTTTAATATCATTTGTGTCCGGTACAATTGCGTAAGATTTTTCAACGTAAAGCTTAGCCTTTTCAATCTCCGGCGGATTATAAGAAAGATAAAGACTTACATGTGCCAGCGAAATAGAAAGCAGTAAATCATAGTTATCGATGGAAAGGGCAAGAGTGCGGGCCTTTTCCAGTAAATCAGCGGCCTGTTTATAATTTCCGTTTAATATACAGGCGTTAGCAGCTTCAATAGACTCTTTGCAGGAATCTTTTACGGTTGTTATAAGCATGTGGCGCTTTGGTCCGGAAGAACATGCAGTTGAAAGTAAAACTAATAAGGCTGTTGTAAAAACAATTAAAACTTTTTTCATTAGAAGTTATCCTCCCGGAGCTTTGGAGCAGCATTTTCTTTTTCAGGCTTTTCAGAAATACCATTTTTAAGGAGAGGATTATTTTTGAGTCCTTCCATAACATCCTGCATCTGTTTTAAGAGGGTCTGCATCTGCGAAATCATAATAGAAACGCCAGGCATGTTTCCTTCTACAGAAGAGGTTATGCTGTTAATGTCTCCCATAGTTATGTCGAGCTGCTTAAGGACATTCGAAATTGAACCCTGAGAGTTTTCATCTTCGAGCAGCTTTGGAACAATGCCGTTAGAGTCTGCTGTAATATCGTTGATGTGCTCAAGGATTTCATTAACCTGGGCAATGGTGTAGGCAAGAGGAGTATTTTCTTTTCCTTCAAGTGCAATGTTAATCTGCTTAACCAGAGTGTCTATGTCGCCCACCAGGGTAGTTGCCATTGCAAGAATTGTGTTCAGGGAATCGGTCTGCTCAACAACGCTGACCATTTTGTATTTTATGAGTTCCTTAGCCCTGTCGCTGGAACGTTCAGGTACGTAAGAATTATCAGGCAGATAGTCCAGGCTGTTTCCCGGATA
>JAEEGJ010006338.1_pt1 | contig 35637 bp, 29 predicted proteins | sample 8958761 | NCBI WGS metagenome assembly JAEEGJ01 (sample SAMN16246546, study PRJNA631951) | gut metagenome | biome: gut microbiome; feature: rumen; material: RS-attached | host: Bos | place: Iran: Karaj | collected 2018-10
CCCCAACCCCGTCGGCGATGTCCTCCACATGGAGTACTCGCCTGACGTGACACCCGCCCGGGTGGAGCTGCTCGACCTTCAGGGAAGGCTCGTCCGCTCGCAAACCACCCGTCTGGAGAGCGTTAGCACGGAGGGCCTCGCCGCCGGCACCTACACCCTGCGCGTCACCCTCGAAGGCGGCAAAGCCTTCACCGACAAGGTGGTGAAGAAGTGAGGAACGGAAAACGGAAAACGGAAAATAGGCTCTGGTTGTTTTTTGTTAGTTTCAACAATCCTGCTGGCGACAGTGGGATTGTTTTATATATTAATTATGGTTTTAATCATATAGATAATATTTTATTGAATTAATAGAATATTAAATTATTGTTTCCTTATCTTTGCGGGCGAAAACATCTTAAATCTTTGCCCGTTATGAAAAATCTGATTAAATTTGCCCAAGAAAACAACAATGAAGACATGAACTACCCCGTAGGAATCCAGACCTTTTCGGAGATTTTGAAAAACGAATACGTCTATGTTGACAAGACGGACCTCGTTTGGAGATTGGCACACAGCAGCAAGTACATCTTCCTCAGCCGTCCAAGACGGTTCGGCAAGAGCCTGCTCTGCTCCACCCTGGCCTCCTACTTCAGAGGCGAGAAGGAACTCTTCGAGGGAAAGAAAATCATGGAAATGGAAAAGGCCTGGGAGAGCTATCCCGTCATCCACCTCGACCTGAGCATGGCCAAGAACCAAGATTCCGTTGAGGCCTTGCGTCGGGCGCTTATGTGGATAATGAAACCCATGTCGGCCAAATTTGGCAAAGAAGCCGACGAGGATCTACCCGGTCAATTGCTCTCGGGTATGATCAATCGTGCCTATGTGGAAACCGGCAAGCAGGTGGTAGTCATCCTCGACGAGTACGATGCGCCACTACTTGACGTGCTCCACGAGGAAGAGAAACTGCCCGAGTTCCGCCGCGTGCTCCAGGAGTTCTACCAGCCCCTCAAGGCCATGGAGCCCATGGTCAAGTTCTGCTTCATCACGGGCATCACCAAGTTCTCCCAGCTGAGCATCTTCTCCACCATCAACAACCTGCGCAACGTGTCGATGGAACCCCAGTTCGCCGCCATCTGCGGCATCACCAAGGAGGAACTCGAGACCACCCTCTTGCCCGACATCAAGGAACTCGCCGAGGCCAACGGTTGGACAGTGGAGGAAACGCTGCAAAAGCTCAAGCTCCAGTATGACGGCTACCACTTCAGCGAGGTGTCGCCCGACATCTTCAACCCCTTCAGCCTGATGAACGCCTTCGCCGCCCAACGACTGAGCAACTACTGGTTCACCTCGGGCACCCCCTCGTTCCTCTTCCGCCAGATGCGAAGATTCAACACGAACATTTTGGAACTGGACAAGCTGGAAGTGTCGTCCTCCCAGTTCGACGTGCCCACCGAGGCCATGACCACGGCGCTGCCGCTGCTCTACCAGAGCGGCTACCTCACCATCAAGGACTACAACCCTTACGCCCACATCTACACCCTCGACTTCCCCAACGCCGAAGTCAAGGTCGGGTTCCTTGAGAACTTCCTCGTCACCATGATGGGGGTAACCGGTCACGACACCCAAGGCTTTGCGGGATTGTTCTACTACAAGCTCCTCCAGCGCGACATCGACGGAGCCATGCGGCTGATGCAGTCGTTCTTCGCCTCCATCCCCTACCTCGACCACGGCAACAGGGACCTCGACGAGCTCACCCGCTTCGAGGCCTACTACGAGGTGCTGATGTACGTGGTGTTCTCCATCTTCAACTGCAGGGTGCTGACGCAGGTGAAGACCGCCCTCGGGAAGGCCGACGTGGTGGTGTTCATGAACGACGCCACCTACGTGATGGAGATCAAGATCAACGGCACGGCCCAAGAGGCATTGGAACAGATCGACACGAAAAACTATGCCGTACCCTACGAGGGCACCGGCCTTCCCGTGGTGAAGATAGGCATCGGCTTCTCGAAAGAAACCAGGACAGTGAGTGAGTGGAAAACCGCTTAAAGGAATTTGATGATTCCGCTGATGATAAAGTAAAGCCCAAACAAAACCAGCCCCCAGCCGATAATCCTGTTCATGATGCGAATGCGTTTCGCGTTGAAGAACTTTTTCAAGAACGAAGCCCCCTTGGCCTTCAAGAGGTCACAGCCTAAACTGGTGCCCAGCACAATGGCGAAAAACAACAAAATCTTCAACTTGTTGCCTCCCATGTTGCCTGCGGTAATGGCCACCGTGCTGAACCAGAAAATCCACACAAACGGGTTGAGGATGTTCAGCACAAAGCCTTTTCCAAAAAACACAAACCAACGGGGCGTATCGTCGTCCTTCTTGAAATTCTCGCGGTTTTCATCAATGATCTCGTCAGTGCGCTCCTTGATGCTCTTGAAGTTGTCCTCCTTGACCTTTTTCGTATAGGTGAAGATGCCAAACAGAACCAAGATGATGCCCGCGCCAAGGCTGAAAAAAAACATCTCTCGATTGTTATTGGCAACCACCTGGATGGATGTCAGCACGCAAAGCGACACCATCAGAATGTCGTTGAGAAACACCCCCGCGGCAAACCATGCCGCCGACCGAAACCCACGATGGATACTGGTCTGAATCAATGTGATAAACGCCGGGCCAAACCCTAACACAATAGCCAAGGTCAACCCAAACACAATCGCATCGAATACAAACCGTATCATAGTTTATAGTTTTCCGTTCTCAGTTTTCCGTTCCCCAAATACTCTTCCCACATCTCCAACCGCTTTCCCTTCAACACCCGCGGGAACTTCGTCGCACCACCCCACTTGCCAATCTTCTCTTCCATAAATTTATAGAATATTTCCGTTGGAAGCACATCAACAAACAATTCCTTGATGGCCTCGGTGCGCTCCACGGCATAGTCGTCGTTGAGCTTGCAGAGATGTTCGTCGATCTTCTTGATGGCCACCTGCGGGTCGAGGGGCTCGTCGCAACCCAGATACCAATGATGGGCATACATGGTGTCATGTTTGATGCCCGCCACGGTGAACTCGGTAATGTCAACCCCCAGCTCCTCGGCGGTCATCTCCACCGCCTGCGTCATGTTATCCTGCGAGAGGTGTTCGCCAGTGATGCTCAGGAACTGTTTGGTGCGACCTGTGATGGCGATGTTCACCCCCTTGGGCCGTTCGCCAAACAAAGGACCGTCAGGAGGAAGGATTTTGATAGTGTCACCAATAAGGTAACGCCAAGTGCCAGCACAGGTCGAGAGCAGCAAGGCATATTCGGTATTGGGCTCCACCTCCTTCAACGTCAGCGTCTTGGGATGCTCCACAATGTTGCCGTTCTCATCGAAGTTCTCCTCGTTGAAAGGCACAAACTCGAAATAAATGCCATTGTCGACCAGCAGCTGCATCACGCGCTTATTCAAGTCAACCTGATAGGCGATATAGCCCTCCGAGGCCAAATAACTCTCAATGTAGGTCACCTTTTTGCCAAAGATGCGCTCAAAGCTCTTCTCGTAAGGAGCGAAAGCCACGCCGCTGTGAACATACACCATCAGGTTGGGCCAGATGTCGTGGATGGTCTTGAGCTTGTATTCCTTGATGATGCGCTCCAGCAGGATCTGCACCCAAGCAGGCACGCCCACGATGACGCCGATATCCCAGGTAGGAGCGGCTTTCACCATCTCGTCGAGCTTCTCCGACCAATCCTTGATCTTCGAGATGCGCTGCCCGGGCTTGTAGAAGAACTCGAACCATCTCGGAATCTTTCCCGCCGAGATCCCCGAAAGGTCGCCGGCATAATAGCCGCCCTCACGGCTGTAGGAAAGGTCGGTCGATCCGCCAATCATCAACACGCCCCGGTTGTAGAAGTCTTTCGGGAAGTCGTAACGCACCGCTGACACCAGCTGACGGATGCTCGCCTTAGTGATCTTCGAGTTGAGTTCACGGGTGATGGGGATGTATTTGCTTGACGCTTCGGAGGTGCCGCTACTTAAAGCGAAGTATTTGATCTTTCCCGGCCAAGCCACGTTGTGCTCGCCGTTCAGGGCGCGGTACCACCACTCGTCATGCATCTTGTTGTAGTCGAAAACGGGCACGGTGTTTCTGAAAGCCTCCATGACGTTTTTCGACAAAAGGATATCCGTAAAATGGTAATGTCTTCCAAAATCAGTGAACTGGGCCTTGCGGAGCAGCTTCTTCAACTCACGCTCCTGGGCCTTCACTGGTCTGATAGTTCGTTGCTTGATCTGCACTGGGATGTTTTTCAACTCAGCGGCAGTCTTGACAATGGTTCCAAATAATTGTGAGGGCATAAAATAACACTATCAAAAACGTCTGCAAAGATAACAAAAGTTTTATTGTTTTTTCAACTCCTTAATCAATAACTCTGTCTCTTTGTCTCGCCCGATAATAAAATCAATGGTCTTGTTCCTCTTTTCAATCTCGGAAAGTCGGGCTGCGTTACCTTCTTTGGCTGTGTTTTCCCTCATTTCGGTCAACTCCTTGCGCAGAAGACTGCGGTTGATGCTGCTGCCCACGAACAGACCTATGAAGAGGAATAGCACGACCAAAGGCAGGATAAGGGTGATTATGCGTTTTTTCTTTTCGGTTTTCATGACACAGATGGTTTAAGGTTAGGCTTTTTTCGTGGTTTTGGTGGTTGACGAGACGGTGGTCTTGCCGCCCGATTCCTTGATGGTGGTGGTCGTCTCCGACTTCAGGGTGAGACCGAGGGTCTGCAGGGTGCCACACCAGGTGAGTCCCGCGCAGAAGGCAGTCTTCAAGCTCGTGGGTTCCATGATGAAATAAGCCAATGCGGTGCCGATGAAAGGCATCAGCAGGGCGTCGATGATAAAGTAGAAACGTTCCGTTTTGCCGGGCCAAAGTTTCTTGAGGAAAGTCTTGCAGCCGATCATGTCGGCGTAGATGGAAAGCAGCTCTGAGATGAGCGCCCCGGCGAATGTGATGCTAAGTAATACGTAATCCATAGTGACGGGGTTTTGTTTCAAAAAGTCTGAAACAAAAAGCCTGCCAGTGTTTAAGTGGAAAGTGGAAAGTGGAAAGTGGAACCCCGAAGGGCTCACCGACCAAACGGGAGGTAAAACGGAAAACTTTCCACTTTCCACTTTCATCTTTCCACTTGATTGAGCCATTGACAAAAGTCCTTCGTCTTTTTGAACTCATCAAGAACCCATTCCACGAGGTTGGGACTGTAAAGGTGCTTGTCGTCCACTTCTTTGACTAACAGCCAGTCGCGTTGCTTGAAAAACTCGGCATAGGCATGATCCTTCGGATAGCCGTTGGGCACTCGTTTCATGTTGCGTCCGGTATCCAAGGCAAAGCCCAAGGCCTTCTTGATGGCCTTGCTTAATGGTTCGCCGTTGTAAAGAATCTCCTCTCTGATGGTTTTAAGTGTCTCAGGAAAAGGCATATACATTCCCGTACAGAGCATGTTGCCACTGAAGTAATCTTCTGATTCCCTGGGCTGCACCTGAAAATAATAGCCGCTGAGCATCGACTTCTTTCCGCCTTTGCACACAAACACCCCGAAGTGCGTCTTGTAAGGCGTCTTATCCGCCGAAAAACGGGTGTCGCGGTAAAACCGATAGGTGCAATCCTTCAAAGTCAACCCTTGCATGTCAGGATCGAACCGCTGAACCCCATCAATAATCTGCTCGGCAATGGCATTGAACTTCGCTTGGGCACTTTGGTATTCCTGTTTGTGCTCATGGAACCACTCACGGTTGTTGTTGTGGAGCACGTTGGTGAGAAAAGTGATGATTTCTTCCATAATGAACTTTTTCGCTTACAAAGATAAATCATTTTCTGAAATAAAAACATAAGCTTCCCAAACGTGCCGAAGGCACGTGATCTTATTAACCCCACACAAGCGATAGCGCAGTGTGGGGTAAAAAAAGGCAAGGACAAAACGAAATCCTGCTAAACTATAACTCAATGAAAATCAATATAAAACATATTGTACAGCCTGAAATGATAGGGACATTCTCCAAAGCTCCTTTAGAAACCCCTTGACAAGTTGTTTTTCTCTGTAATTTTGCATCAACAACCATTCGAAATATGAGAACACAATTTCTAATTCTCGTGTTGGTCTGCAGCTTGTTGGCCGCTTGCAATACCCAAACAAAACGGGTAGGACAGGCCCAATCCCTTTATGAAGAAGGAACACGCCTGCGCGAGCAACGCCAATCGGAAGAGGCCGCCGAAAAGTTCCTGCAAGGACTGGAAGCGTTGCAGGCTTGCGAAAAGACCACGGAAGTCCTTCAACTCGAAGGCCAACTTTGCGACAACCTCGGTGCGATGTACTTCAAGCACGGACTGTTCGAGGGCGCTTTTCTCCAGCATCAAAAGGCCTTGGATTGTTTCCGCCAGACCTTGGACTCCACGGGTATGATGAACGCCTACCGCAATAGTGGCCGGGCCGTCAGGGCACAAGAACAATACACCCAAGCCAAACATTATTACGACTCAGCCTTTATCATCGCCTCCTTGATTAATGATCAAGCCATGCTGGGCGACCTCTATCTGGAGATGGGGCGCGACTATTACATGGAGACCGGCAACTTTGCCAAAGGCATCGAGAGTGTCAACAAGGCATTGCAAATCGGCCTTAGCGACACCGATACCGACATCGCACACATGACCTTGGGCATCCTTTATTATTATTTGAACGATTTCGAGCACGCCAAAAGCTTTTTGAACGAAGCCTTGCGTAGCGAACGCCCTGGATTGAAAATGTCTGTCTATCAGACACTTTACGCCATCGCCTACAGCGAAGGCGACTACAAGCAGGCCATCCAATACCACCAGTTGTTCTCAACGAATTTGCTGGAATCGGAACAAGAACATTCCAGTGAGGTCATGCTACGCATCAAGTCGGAATATGAACTGAAAGCCCAACAAAGCGAGCTGGAGAGCCTGCATCGCAACCACGACTTGAAGTTGTATTTGATTATCGCTCTGGTACTGATTGCTCTGTTGGTCATCCTTTTGATTGTGAGAAAGATCGTTAGCGACCATAAACTGAAGATGGAACAGTTTGGCCGTCAAGTGGAGCGTGACCAAAACCGTATCCACGAGCTGGTAAGCGACATGGAGACCTTGATTCGCACCAACGACGAGCTACGACGCAACCAGCAGACCCTCTCGCAGAAAGAGCTGATGATGACCCAGAAGATCATGGCCCGAAACAAAGTGATGATCACAGCCCAAGCCCTCAGCGAACAGGTGAACGCCGACACACTCAACTTCGAGCTTACCGACAGCGACTGGACCGACTTCATCAACCTCACTGACTTGATCTTCGACGGCTTCTCACAACGCTTGCTTCAGCTCTTCCCCAAGCTCGGCAAATGGGACGTGCGCATCTGCTGCCTCTCCAAAAACGGCTTCTCCAATCAGGTGATTTCCATCTTGTTGGATACCCAAACCGACTCCTATTATAAACGTAAAACCCGTATCAAACAAATGAAAATGAACCTCGGGGACGATAACCGGTCGTTCGAAGAGATAGTTAATGCGGTGTAAACGGAGAACGGAAAACTATGAAATAATTATGAATAAATAAATAAAACCAACAATATGAAAAAACAATTCTTCATCCTTGTTATGATGGCTTTGGCCATGGGAAATGTTAAGGCTTACGATTTTACCGCATACGCTCCCTCAGGACAGCTGCTCTTCTGCACTGTTTTGGATCAAAACAACCATCAGATTGGGTTGGCTGCTGGTGTGCCCAGACCTTCGGGCGATCTGGTCATCCCTGAGACCATTCACAGTGGGGGTGCCGACTGGACGGTGACCGAAATCCTGGACGAGGCTTTCCGCGAAAGCACCATCACCTCGGTGGTCATCCCCAATACCGTCACGGCCATCGGAAACCGTGCGTTTTACCTCTGCACCTCGTTGAGCGGCACCGTGGTCATTCCTAATTCGGTGAACACCGTGGGTTACACAGCTTTCTGTCGCTGTGATCGCATGACGGAAGTGGTACTTCCCGAAAAGGATGTGACCTACGGCAGTGAATGCTTTATGACCACCGGTTTGACAGGTACCCTAGTGCTTCCAGAAGGGCTCACGGTGGTCTCGAATGGTATGTTCCGTAACAATGATAAGTTGACCAATATAGTTATTCCAAATACTGTAACAACCATAATGGCTGATGCTTTTTCGTATTGTGGCAATCTTGAGACCGTTCAGATTCCCAGTTCGGTTACTACAATCGAAAGAAACCCATTCAATAGTTGCGAAAAGATCGAGTCGGTAACTGTTGAGGAGGGAAATCCCGTTTTTGAAATCGAAAACAACTGTATCATAAACCAACTCACAAACACGGTTGTAATTGGCTGTAAGAACAGCGTGATTCCCGAAGGAGTGGGGGCTATTGGTCCTTACGCCTTTGGCCAATGCGGTCTTACCCGTATGCCCGACATCCCTTCGTCGGTGACTTCTATTGGAGATCATGCTTTCTTGAGTTGCAATGACCCAGGCTCGTTGGTCATTCCCGAGACGGTGACCGACATTGCCCCTGAGGCCTTTATTTATGGCCGGTTCTCTACGGTTACCCTTCCCCAGTCCATGGATACCATTCCTTATCGGTTGTTTGGGATGTGCCAGAGGATGGGCGAGGTGACCATCCCTGAATCGGTCAGCTACATCGATAGATTGGCCTTTTCCTGGTGTACGAAACTGAAGAAGATCTATGTCTATAACCCGATTCCACCAACAACGGACACCCTTTATTATTACCATTCTTTTGATCTTGTGCCCCGAAGCGCCACCATCTATGTGCCGCAAGGATCGCTTTCGGCTTATCAGAACGCACCAGGATGGAACGAGTTTGCCAACATCGTGGAAATGGGCATCTTCCCCATCGGGACGGAATGGTATTATGAGATTCAAAATGAAAACGGAAGCGTCACCTATCAGCATTTGGAATATGTGGCCGACACCACCGTCCAGGAAGAACCCACCCATATCCTCGTACGTATCAACACCCTTTACGACAAGGATTTCAGCACAGAACAATCGCGGGAATACATTTATGAACGTGACAACAAGGTTTATTGGTGGAACAAAAGCTTGGGAGAGTTCACGATGTTATATGATTTCGCAGCCCAGGTGGGTGACGAGTGGGAGATCAAAGTGGGAACCTCGCAACTTGTGATGCATGTGGATGAAGAAGGAACGGTGGAGTACAATGGCCAGACCTATCGGACCCTCGTGGTGAGCGATCCCCAAGACCTGTTTAGCGGCACCATCATCTGTGGCATCGGCCATGAAACCAGCTTCTTCCCGGAGCGCTTGATGACCAAAGGAGACGACTATCGGGTGGAAGGTATGCGCTGCGTGTGGCAATACGGACAGTTGATTATCCAGACGAGCGAAACCGCTTGTGACGAGGTGTATTTCAATTTTCATTACGATGTTGACGAAACCACCGCGGATGGATTCCAGGTTTATCCCAATCCTACCACAGGCCTCATCAACGTCTCAGGCACCCAATCCGGCGAATACCGCATCACCAACTTGTTGGGTCAAACCTTGATGACGGGGCGCACAACCGACCTGACCATTGATGTTTCATCCTTACCCGATGGATTGTATTACATTACCCTCGAAGGAAAAAGCTGCAAAGTTTTAATAAGAAGATAAATATATAATAATATGAAAAGAATAGCATCAATTATTGTCTTTTGTTTCGGTCTGGTAGGTGTGCTAATGGCACAAGATAGGTCTGTAACGGAAATCAGATTTTTTGACGAAGGCAGCGGCTTGTTTTACATCGTCACAGGCGCCAACACCGTTGAGGTGTCACGTATAAAAACTGAAAACCACGAACCGTATTCTTATGAAGGCGATATCATCATCCCTGAAACTGTTGATTTTGAAGGCAGAACCTATACGGTTACTGGAATAGGTGAAGGAGCGTTTAGCGCTTGTCAAATGTTGACTTCAGTGGCTGTTCCATCTACGGTGACTTACATTGATTACCGGGCATTCTACTATTGTCCTTCTTTGCAGTCCGTGGTTTTATCGGATAATATTGCCGAAATGGGTAGCGGAGTATTTCGGTACTGCGAGCAACTGACTTCGGTAAACATTCCACAAGCCATGACTTATTTGCCTGATTATCTGTTTGGCGAGTGTTCGTCGCTGTCAGCAATGGAAATCCCCGAGACGATAACTCATATTGGAGATTATGCTTTTGCAAATACGGCTTTGACTTCAGCAGTGATTCCGAATTCAGTCAAAACAATTGGAAATGGAGCGTTCAGTAATTGTAAGGATTTGGAAATGGTTCAGCTCCCCGATTCTCTGGAATGCATCAACGGTTATTTGTTTAATGGTTGCGAGAAGCTACGCTCCGTCAACATTCCCAATACCGTGAGAACAATCGAAGCCTGTGCTTTTAGGAATTGTATCATCGATGGAGATTTGATACTCCATGACGGATTGGTTAAAATTGGAGGAAGTGCATTTGAAAGTTGTAATCATATTACAAAAGTGGCCATTCCCAACACAGTGACTTCGATAGAAAGATGCGCTTTTATGTATTGTAGTAGTTTGACTTCCGTGGCATTGCCAGACGGACTTGATACCATTGCTAGGGCTTTGTTCAGTTCTTGTCTGAGTCTTCCATCCATTTCGATTCCTGAAAGCGTTGTTTCCATTGGCGAGGACGCTTTCTATCGGTGCGACAGTTTAAAACAAGTATTCGTTTCTCGCCACGTGAGCAACATCGGCAATGCTGCCTTTGCCGAATGTGGCAGTTTGAAATCCATCGACGTGGACAAAGACAACGCCTATTACAAGTCGGTGGACGGAGTGTTGTTCAATGCTACAAAGACCATACTAATGCAATATCCCGCCGGCAAAGAGGATGAATCCTATCAAGTACCCGGTTCGGTGACTGTTTTGGATGGATGTTCCTTTGCCAGTGCCGCACATCTGCAACATATTGATGTTCCCAACTCGGTATCGGCAATTGGGAGAATGGCGTTTTATCGTTGCAGTGGATTACGTTCTTTTGTCGTTCCCAATAACGTAACAGCAATACAACCATGGACTTTTACTGAGTGCCTTGAATTGCAAACAGTTACGATGGGTTCGTCTGTAGAAATCATTGACGAGGATGCATTTGATCGCTGTCAGCAACTTTCATTGGTTGTGTTGGGTAGTTCCGTTCGGTCGATAGGGCAAGGCGCTTTTGAAACCTATTCGGCGCTCAATCCAGAGGAACCGGCAAAGCTTACCTTGGTGTGTTGCCGAACGACGCCCGTGTCATATTACGAGTACGCCACTCCCTATCAAGAAGCCTTGATTGTGCCTTGTGGATTAGAATCAGACTATGCTGCTGTATGGCCTTATTGGAATGGTGATATCATAGGCGACTGCAATTCCTACCAAATCGATGTCACAGGCAACATGGGAGGTAACCAAATCAACCTATCTACTACTTCGGCCAAATTAGGCGATGAAGTCCAATATTCAGTCGCTCTTGAATCGGGTTATATGCTGGAATCCATAGAAGTATATAAAGTTGATAATGAAACAATTAGGATCCCGGTAAAAGATAACAAATTCGTGATGCCCAACTTCAACGTGGTGGTGAAGGCACATTTCTTGCCACTTTCGCTGGAGGACCCCGGTGCGGAATGGTATTACGAAATCCTGAACGAAAACGGCAGCGTCACCTACCAATATTTGATGCAGGCTGGAGATACCCTTGTAAACAACGAAGAGCCCCATATCATCATCCGTATCAACACGCTTTACGACAAGGACGAGTATATCGAGAAAACCCATGAATACATCTTTGAAAGAGATAATGTGGTTTACTGGTGGAACAAGACCCTGGGTGAATTCACCGTGCTTTACGATTTCGGAACTGAAACCGGCGACGAATGGGAAATCAAGGTGGGCACCACAAGCCTTGTGATGCATGTGGATGCCGTGGAACAGTATGAATACGAGGGCCGTGTCTTCAAAATGCTACACGTAAGCGACGCTTCCGATCTATTCAGTGGCACCATTGTCTGTGGCATTGGTCATCTCACCAGCTTTTTCCCCGAACGGCTGATGAATAGCAGTAAGGATTACCATGTAGAAGGCATCCGCTGTTTCTGGAAAGATGCAGAACTGCTATTCAAATACGGCGAAAAGGACTGCGATGAGGTGTACGAGGAATACCATTATGATATTGATGAACCTATTACAATGGATGGATATGTGGTTTATCCCAACCCCACCATGGGTATTATCACCATCTCTGGGGCCCAATCTGGGAAATACCGCATCACCAACCTTTTGGGTCAAACCCTTAAAACAGGCCACATTGATGCAGAGAAACAACAAATCAACGTGTCAGCGTTGCCAACAGGGGTTTACTTCATCAATATTAATGGGAAAACAACTAAGTTCGTAAAGCATTAAAAAAGAATCACAAAGCCGAAAACTAAATTGTCACGGCTTGGAGTTCTTTTCCCAAATCGTGCAAAGCATTCACAATTCGTTCGCTCTGAGGTTTGCGAGGCTTACTTCTGCCGCAAATATAATGGCCTAATTGCCGTTGGTTGATTCCTGTCATTCGTGACAATGCGGCTCTGGTGAGTATTTTATCGTAACAATAAAGAAGGCTCTGGATATCCATCCTAAAAAGCAATTCATAGGGTGTATCAAAAACGGCAGGATAGGACTCGTGATCGGTTTTGGCACAGTCTATATAAAAGTCAATGCTTTCCTGAACATATTTGATAAAGCCCGAAAAACTACCGGTAAATGCCACAATCCACCCTGGCAGTAACTCACAACTGGCACTGAAGCCTTTTTCGGTTTTTGATGTTGAGATGATAACTTTCTCCATATGTTTTTGTTTAGAATTTGAGCCCTGATTGTTTTTCGATGCTTTTAAGTTCATCTCCCCAAGTGTCATCGCTCGGTTTTCCGTTGACAGTAACCTTCCCTTTTTTGGTCGGATGCCTGAATTGTCGATGACTCCCAACTTGATGAACTAAGTACCATCCATCTTTGGCCAATGCTTTTAGAATTTTACTGGTTTTAACAATCTTCATTGATCATTAGATTTTGCAAAAATAGTATTTTTACTATTATTTATCAATAATTAACAGAAATAATTTTTACGGCAAATATATTATTAATTTAAAAAAAGTCAATAGGTTTATTGTTGATATTTTGGATACATTCTTAAATAATCTATACCTAATTATTTATTAATATTTTTAAAATCAATACGTTAATTCAAAATTTTATCAGAAAAAATATGTATTCAACGATTTAAGCCGTTTTTTTGATGAAAGATTCAATACCTTTGGTCCCATGAAAAGATATTTGATCATCGTTGTGTTGCTATGCCTGGTTGGAGGCCTCCAAGCTCAGGACTTCTATCATACCAAAAGCAACCGCTATATCGCCGATGTGGCCTTTTCGGGGAACCAGGTCCTTGTGCTGGAGAACCGCAACCGCAACTCGGTGCTGAGTCTGCTCGACCTTGAGGGAAACAAGCTGAGCGAGACCGAGTTCCAACAGCAGTATGAGGAACTGTATATCGACCCCTTCGGTCATTTTCTGCTGATGAACCGCGATAGCTGTCTGCAGGTGTATTTCGATCATCAGTGGAATGCCTTGCCTTTGACGACTTTCTCCAAACAGCAATTCAACGAAAAAGTGGCGAGGTTTGTGTTGGAGTTCAACGGTGCCAATGTGCTCCGCAGCATGGTTTACGACAAGTACGACTACCACGTTCAGGAATTTCACGGACAAACACAAACCTATTCGTACATCCTGAAAGACGATCCGGAAAAGAAAAACCATCCCTTGTGCCGTTTTATCAATCCAGCCGCCGTTGAGATGTGTCAGGACCAACTGAATCAGATCATTGCCATGTACGACCATGCGGTTCCTCTCGGGGCCAATGAGCTGAGAATGGGTACATGGGATGGAGATTTACGCCGCTTGAACAAAACCTTGAATATCCACCTTCAGATTTTATGGTACCGCCAAAATGTCGCCAAGGAATACCATACTGCCGCCTTGATTTATAACGGACTTTTGCAATTGATTGACTTGCAGGGATTCAAGATCGTGGAAGTCGATAAGGATTTCAAGACCTCCGATCCTCGGCCGTTGAAAATCCTTTCGGGAGAGGATTGTTTTAAGAACCAATTCCTCACGGATGAACTCACGGGTAAGACCTACGGACTCTTTGTGAAGGATGGAATGAATTACCTGGGGTTATACAACCCGGCAAAAGGTAGCGTTGGCATCATTCACAAAGCTTGCGTCAGCATCTATCCGAGAGTATTCAAGGTTCATGGCGGGTATGCCTACAGTGTCTATTTCGACGCCGTGCGGAGCCACGGTGTGCTTAGTAGGGTAAAGATTAAAGAATGATTCAGGCCATGCGTCAACGGTTGAACATCAAACGGCTTTTCATCGTAATCATCGTTTGCGCGATGGACCTGAACGTTGTAGCCAAGTCAGCCCATGAGGAAGAACGCTGGCTGAGCATCGGCACGGAGTTCTACTTCGATGGGCAAACCGATTCTGCCAAAGTCTATCTGGAACAAGTGTTTTTAACAGATACCGACGAAAAGACAACCGCCGCAAAATTCTTGCTCGACATTGCTTTGGCCCAAGGCGACACCTTGAAAATCAACGAATATGCCTTGTTTTTGGCGGAGAACTACGACGTCTCCCTTAATCAGGAACGGCAAAAATCACATCGACGAATCCTCTTGATCGCCGTTACGGCCTTGTTGGCGCTTTTGGTTATGGGATGGATCATCTTCATCACCTACAAACGGCACAAAACAGCCGAAGCCATCTTGGTTGAAGAACAACAACGGGAACGAGAATCTTACGACCGTCAGCTCAACGAGGCGCAATCTGCCATTGAACGCCAGACTTTCGAGAACCTTCAACGGCAGGCCAGGGAAGTCCTTTCGCGAGGCAGCCAGCGCAAACGCATCCTCGAAGCCTTCAATGCCACTTACCCCAAAGCCTACGAGCGACTGAAAACCACCTATCCCGACTTAAGCGAGCAGGAATACGACCTACTGATCCTTAACTTCCTCGAATTCCGCATCAAAGAAGAGGCTGAAATCTTGGAATTGAGCCAAAACACCGTGATGAAATACCGTTCCAATTTGCTGAAAAAGGTAGGGAAGGATCCGCTAGTTGGGTTGTTGGAATGAGTCCTTCTCATGAATCATTAATATACCCGCTGTTTTCCGCGCAATATATAGGTCCAACCCATGGGGTTTTTTCTACCGACATGGCATTCTACCGATAGAGCATCCCTACCGGGATGCGGATGACCACGGGAAATCCAAACGGAGGCGGAGGGTCATGGGAATTCCAAACGGATGCGGATGACCACGGGAAATCCAAACGGAATGCGGCTTCCCGTAGGGAAGCTCTATCGGTAGGAAAATGGTTTTGTCGGATTTTTTGGCATCCCGTAGGGATGCTCTGTCGGTAACATGGTCGAACCTCCCAAAATCTATATATTGCTCTATGATAATATTTTAAAAATCAATCGATTAACAATAAATCTTCCATAAAAAATCTATATCACCAAAATAGACCATAAAAAACAAAAAAATCGTAACTTAATTTTGTAGTGATGAAAACCTAAAACCTCATCGCTATGAAAAGCATTCGATTATTCTCGCTTTTAGTGTTCCTGTTGTTGGTGCTTTCGGTTACAGCCCAGCAGCGCTCTGTCATCCATGGTAGATGTATCGACTTGAGAAAGCAGCCGATCCAAGGCGTGAACGTTTATTCCACTGACTCGCTTCTGCTTTCGGTCTCCGACAAAAATGGCAGATTCACTGTGAATAAAGTCAAAGTCGGTGACACCTTGTGTTTGTCGCACGTGACCTACGAATACACTCGGTTTGTCATCGAGCAGGAGGATTTCGCCAAGAAAGAAGTCCCAATGATGTTACTGGAAAACGCTTACGGATTAATGGAGGTAGAGATTGTTGGCTCGGCACCTGTAATCGCTTATCGAAACAGGGTAAATAGTGTTATCGATTACGAAATCAACGATATGGGATTCTACATGATTGCCTATCGGCAGGATGGCAACTGTTCTTTGCTGCACACGACGATGAATTTTGACACACTTTCCGTGCTGCCCATTAGAAGGAAGTTCCAGCGGCTTTATAAGGATGTTTACAATCAAATCCACCTGATTGGCAATGACTCGACCTATCAGATTGGTCATCGGCAGTATCGCGGCCAGTATATGAACATGGAGCTTTTTTATGGTATGCAACGGGATGAGTTCTACGCCTTGATGGGCAACAACGTGCTTGCCAACGACAAGGTGTTTGTTGTGACTGACTATGGAGATAACGGACAGGAGATTTATTACAACTATTACGAGATTGACAGCCATAAAGGGTATTTCATGGAATATGTCAGCGACAATGGAGGTCTCGATTTGGCGGAAAACTTCCGCAAATTCGGCGGCATGGGAGGCAGTCTATTTCTTAAAGCCATTTATGATCCAGTGTTCGAGACCCACGATACCATTTTCCTTTTCAATTTCGAGGCCGACAAAGTCGTTTACTTCAACCACGAGGCACAACGTCTTGGATGGAGCTGGATCACTTTCCACCGGGAAAGGACTTGGGATAACAAATGGCAGATGCGTAAAGAATGGAAGAAGTTGGTGTTGCTGGATGAAGTCCAATCCAGATTCTATGCGGTGTTCGAGGAAGAGGGCGTCATGATTTTGAAGCGAATTGACCTGAAAACAGGCAAAGCCGATGAGGTAGCCAAATTGACGGGATTTCCTTTTGTGACCAACCCCCAGGTCCACGACGGGGTGCTGTATTTCCTCTATTCCAAGGAGGATAACCATGCAAAACAACTGTATCGAATGAGAATTAATCAAGATTCATAAGACCGCATCACTATGAAAAACATCAGATTATATACACTTTTGGCATTCGTGCTTTTAATGATTGTTTTTGTCATTCGGGTTAAGGCCCAAGACCGTTTCTACCTCCAAGGCGTATGCGTCAACGAGAAAGGCCGGGCCATCGAAAACGTGGGCGTATATGTGAATGACACGCTGCTGATTTCCATAACGGATGAGAATGGTCATTTTGCTTTGCCACGGCCCGTGGTGGGACAGAAGATCCGCTTTGCCCATATCGTTTATGAGCCGATGACTTACATAATCAAGGAAAAAGACTTGATAGGACAGGAGCTCAAAATCGAGATGAAAACCAAAAAGCACGAGCTTATGGAAGTGGAGATCGTCGGCAATGCCCCTCACATCGCTTTCGACAATCCGGTGAGAAGCGTCCTCGACTATGTGATCGCTGACGATGGCATCTATCTTGTCGCATACCGCCAAAGGAATACCGAACTTCTTCACCTGTCGTTTGAGATGGACACACTTCATGAGATGAAGATTTCCTCCGCATACAAATATCTTTTTAAGGATTTTTGGGGCTTTGTGCATGTGATCAGCAACGAGAACGCCTGTCAGGTGGGCTTCACCGAAACCACCAGCGGACTAAAGAAAGACATGTTTCTGTATGCCCCCATCTCGCTGGAGAACTTTTACAAGACCTACGGGATTATCGTGGCCGCTTCCGACAAAGTGGTCATCACGGGAAGATACGCCTTTTACGGCTTGGAACAGTATTATTACTGCGTCACCCCGACGGCTGACACAATGTATTTGCTTGAACACATTGTGGATGAAGACGCTCGAGATGATTTGCGTAGAGCTGGTAACAACGATTATTATTTCTTGACCACCAATTTCTTCCCACATCTGCTATATATTTATAATCCGATTTACAGTCTCGACAATAAATTCTATCTCTTTGCCTATACAGATGCCGAATCTGTCATTTACGATGAGGTTGGCAATGAGTTGGAACGTTACCCACTTGTTTTTCACCAGCGCAAAAAATGGACAGGAGAAAGCATAGTTGACAAACGTTGGAAGAAATCCATGATGGTGGATCGGGCGAGAAAAGAGTTTTATTCGTTCTTCGTCAACGACGGCATGTCCACCTTGGTGCGCATCGACCTGCCTACAGGTACTGCCACCCCCGTGCTCGACCTCAGCGGCTATCCCTTTGCGGAGATGCTGAGGGTACACAACAGGGTGCTGTATTTCCTTTATCCTACCGGTAACAACCATCGGCAAGCCTTGTATCAAGTTAATATTGAGGAGAAAGAAACACTATGAAAAAGCTCATTTTACTATTGTTTAGCGGCATCATGAGTATTGCCTCGTTTGCACAGACAAAAACCATGGTTTACGGCAACCTCGGTGTGGAGAACGTGAACATCAGTGTGCTCAACACCCAGTATGGAACGGTATCCAACGCCCAGGGACAATATGCGTTAGTGCTATCTGACAACAACAAACGCATCAACCTGCATTATTCCTGTATCGGCTATCAAGATACCGTGGTGGGCATTACACCGAAACAGTTGGAAAAGGATTCGCTCAATATCAGCTTTAGGATGCGGAAGCAGGCATACGCCTTGAAAGAAGTCAGCATCTTGGCGGATCGTCCTCATTTTGAGGGTGACCGAAACATCATCATGGATTTTGAGGTGTACGACGGTATCGTTTGCATGCTTCAGGGCAATGGCAACAAATACCGACTGCTGCTGGCGGATGTAGACCTCAAGGTGTTCGACACCCTACCGCTCTCAAAGCACCTCAAACCCACACGATTGTTGAAAGATTGCATGGGTAACTGCCAGCTGATGGGCTCCGACAGCGTCTATCAAATCGATCTGCAAAATAAAACCAAGCCTTACCTCGCCACGGAGCGCAACCATTACAACGCCGTGATGGGCGACTGCTTGTTTCTTACCGACCATCATCTTTATCTGAGGAGCACCGTCATGGATGGCTTTTCGACCATGTTTTACAGGATCGATGTGGCAACCAAACAAAAACAGCCTTTGTTCGTTGATGACGGCTCGGACGAATTCAAGGAGTTTATCGATGAAATGAAATTTGACGCTGCAAACCGACCAGAGCACGGCCCCTCGCATGAAGATTGGGAACGGTTTACTAGGCTCGCATGGTTCCGCGACAGCTCGGCACACCTGGCCTTGATGCGTAAAAAACTGGTGTATTTCGATCATGAAAACAACCAAATCCGCCAATACGACCAGAACCTGAACGAACTCAAGTCTTGCCCCATCGACTACTCCCAGAAAAGCGACTGGAAACCGCAGATTTTACAAGACCCAGCGAAAAACAAGTTTTACACCTTTATCGGCCATTGGCTTCATGAGATTGACATCAACACAGGGGAAACCCACCCGAAAGCAAAGTTGAATGTCGATATTTACAGCAAAGTGGCGCTGTGGAACCGGCATCTGTATATCTTGAGAAGGCAGCACACCTCCGCGGGAAAACTGAGGAGTTACGTCGAAAGAGTGGATGTTTAATCTTCGTTGTAAAATGCCATCACCTTGCAACGATAGAGGTATTCGTATTTGGCCTGCAACAGGCTCGACTCAGCTTTGTAAAGCCGGTTTTTGCTCTCGTTGAGTTCCATGAGGGTGGTCTTGCCCGCCTCGAAGCCCGCCTGGGCATAATCATAAGCCAGTTGCGATGATTTCAAACTGTTATCGGCAGCCACATACTTCTGCTTGGCGGCAACGGCACTGTAATAGGCCTGCTGGATCTCCTTCTTCAACTTCTTGCTGGTGTTCTCGATGTTCACCTGTTGGTTCTCGATGCCCAACTCGGTCATCTTCACCCGGTATTTGGTCTGCATGCCGTTGAAAATCGGGATGTTGAGCGACAGGCCCAGCTGGGTGCGCCCGTTGGTCTGCAACTGCTGCTGGATGGGTGTGTTGGCATACCCGTCGGTGAAATAATGGTAGATGCCGTTCGAATAACCTCCGTAGAAACTCAATGAAGGATACCATGCCGATTTGGCGGCTTTCAGGTCGTAATGAGCCTGCTGCAAGCGTAGCTGGGCGGCCTGCATCTCGGGTTGATGGTTCAAGGCGTGTTGTATGGTGGCCTGTGGCGAGACTAAAGGCATTTCATCATCGGTCATGAACACCTCGGGATCGACCACATCGAAACCCTCCACGTCGTCAAGCTCCAAGGCCTGTGTGATGTCCAATAGTCTGAGCATCAGGTTGTTCTGTGCTTCTGTGAGAGAGGCTCGGTCGGTGGCTACCTGGGCTGCGCTTTCATAGACGTTCGACTCGGGGAGACGGCCCACCTCGAACAGCTCTTGGGTGCGCTGGTGCTGACTCTCTGAGAGTTCCAGCTGCTTCTCGGCCACCCCCAGAAGCTCTTTGCAGTAAACCACCTCCATGTAATAGGCCATGATGGCTAGACGGAGGTCGCGCTTGGCGGCTTCGAGGTCCTGTGTGCTGGCCTGAAGGTTCAACTCGTTGGCTTTGTTGGTGTTATAGAGGTTCAGACCCTGAAACAAAGGCATGGAGACGCTGACGCCCACGGAGGCCGACGAGGAGTTGTCGGACACATAAACGCCGGTGTAGGAGGGCGACTGTCCGAAGCCCAATCCCTCGGAGGCGCTGGCGTTGACCGAAGGCAGCCAGGCGTTCTGGCTCATCTTGAGCTGGTAGTCGGCGTTCTGCTGCTGCAAACGGCTCTGAAGGATACCGACATTGTGTTCCATGGCATAGTCGATGCACTGCTGCAAGGTCCAAGGCTGCTGGGCCTTCATTGTGAAAGCCACAGCCAACAATACTATCATCAGAATGCTCTTCTTCATCTTCTTATTTCTTGTTTCTTACTTCACAATCTCATTTCCCCGAATCTTGTCGCCGGCGTTCAAGCCTTCGGTGACGACGATGTTGACACCGTCGGACAGGCCCACCTTGACGGCTTGGCGTTCAAACTCCTGTGGCATGCTTTCTTTGGTGCAGCGATACACATAGGTCTCGCCAGCCTCGTAGCTGATGCATGTCTCGGGGACGACAACGGCACCTACGGCTTGGTCGAGGATGATCTCGGCGTTGGCGGAGTAGCCGGCGCGCACAAACACGTCGTCGGGCAGGATGGCTTTGGCTTTCATCTCGAAGAACACGGCTCCACTCTCCTGGGTGCCCTTGGGGGCGATGTACTCCAGCACGGCGTCGAACTTGCGGTCGTTCATGGCTCCGATGGTCAGGACCAAAGGCATGCCTTCATGAATCTTACCCACCTCGGTCTCGTCGAGTTTGCCTTTGAAGATCATGTCCTTCATGTTGGCAATAGTCGCGATGGTGGTGCCGTCGTTGAAGGTGTTGGAGTTGATGACCGAGTTACCCACCTTCACGGGGATGTCGAGGATCATGCCTGAGATGGTGGCCTTGATCTGCGTGTTGCTGTATCCCGTTGCGTTCTTCGAGATACCCTCCTTGATGATGTTCAGCTGGTCCTTGGCGTTGTTGTAGCTCTCCTTGGCCTGCTGGTATTCGAGTTGCGACTTCTCGAACTCCTCGGCGGAGATAAGGCCTTTGTTCTTCAGGTTCTCCTGGCGTTGGTAGGTCTTCTCCACGTTGTCGAGGTTGAGTTTGGCCACACGCACCTGCGACTCGGCGGCGGAGAGGCTGCTCACGTCGGGGATGACTTTCACCACGGCGATCACTTCGCCTTGTTTGACCTGCTGTCCGGGCTCCTTGAGGATCTCGGCGATGATGCCCGACACTTGGGGCTTCATGGCCACCTCGTCGCGTGGGTCGATCTGACCCGTGACCACGGTGGTCTTCTGGATGGTGTCGATACGGGCCTCCATCACTTCATAAACAACCGTTTGCGGTCTCGATTTCTTGTAGAGATACACGAAAGTCCAAATTACCCCGATCCCTAACAAGATGAAAAACAAAATCTTAAATACTTTTTTCATATTATCTTATTTTAATTTTAATTTTCCGTTTTCCGTTCTCCGTTTTCCGTTTTCCGTTTACTCCTCCCTTATCGCATCAATTGCCTTAATCTGTATGGCTCTCCAAGCAGGCAAAACTCCAGCTAGAAGTCCCGAAACAATGATGATAACAGTTGCGGTCACAGCGGCGCCGAACCCCATGTTGGGGTCTTGGAACATGGTATCGCTGCTGGGCATGCTAGAGGTGATCATGGCGACAATGGCCATGATGCCCACGCCGATGCACATGCCGACCAAACCGGCCAAAACAGTGAGTAGCAGACTCTCTGAAAGCACTTGGCTGATGATGTTCTTCGGCTTGGCTCCGAGGGCGCGCCGCACGCCAATCTCTCGGGTGCGTTCCTTCACGGTGACCAGCATGATGTTGCTCACGCCGATGATGCCCGACATCAAGGTGCCCAGACCCACAATCCAAATCAGGATATGGATACCCAAGAACATCCCCTTGAATGCCCCGAAGATCTCTGACAGGTTGAACGACTCAATAGCGGTTTCGTCGGTAGGCGCGATGTCGTGACGTTCCTTGATTAAGAGTTTGAGGTCATCCTCGAAACTGGAAATGGGAGTGTCGTCGTCGGCCACAAGGGCGAAGAAATAGATCTTGTCGCCCATGCCGTAAACCTGTTGCATGGTCGTGAATGGCAGGAGGACCGATTCGTCGATGGTGCCGTTGATGTTGACGTTTTCGGTGTAGGAGCGGACCACGCCCACCACTTGGAAATAGATGCCGTTGACTCTCACCATTTTACCGAGGGGATCCTCGCCTTTCTCGAACATGGTTTCATACACTTTCTTTCCCAACAGGCATACCTTGCGGCATGAGGCGATGTCGGTGTCATTAATAAAACGACCTTTCAATATCTTCGACCTTTGGATGTCGTTGTATTCGGGCATCACGCCTTTCACCGAGAAGCTTTCGCCGCGGCTGTTGTAAACTACGTTTTTGTCTTCTGACGACCAAAGGCTTGACTCGGGCGAGATGGCCTGGATGCACGGGAAGGCCTCTCTGATGGCTTCCAAGTCCGACATCTGCATTGTCCATGAGCGTCCTTTTTGGTAGCCTTTGTAGGGCTCGCTGGTGGTGCTGGTATAGAAAAACGCTGTGTTGGGTGTCACGCCTTCCACCTGTTTCATCAGTCCGTTCTCGAAGCCGTTGCCGGTGGAGGAGAGGATCACCAAGAGGAAGATGCCCCAAAACACGCCGAAGGCCGTCAGGAAGCTGCGGGTCTTGTTGCGCGTAATGGTCTGCCAAATCTCGTTTAATCCGTCGAAATCGAACATAATAACAGGGTTTTATCTATAATTCATTGCTTCTATTGGTTTGATTCTCACTGCGTTGCGGGCAGGGAAGAAGCCAGCAAGGACACCACATACGATGAGCAGGGCTGTGGCCATTATCACGATGCGGATGTCGATGCTAGGGACGATGTTCAGGGTGATGTTGTTTCCTTCTTGGGCGGTTTTCAGGATGTTGCGGCTGACTTCGGCCACCATCATGCCAAGCCACATCCCGATGTAGCCGAAGATGGTGGTGATGATCATCGACTCGGTGACAATGGAGGCGAGTATCGACCGCGACTTGGCGCCGAGGGCCTTGCGGATGCCGATTTCGTTGGTGCGCTCCTTCACGGTGATTCGCATGATGTTGCTAACACCCACGATGCCCGAGGCCAACATGGCAAATCCGATGATCCAGATAAAGAGTTCGAAGGTGTTGAAGATCTTCATGGTCTGAAGATATTCCTCCTGGGTGCTGCGTATGTAAACAGCCGACATGTCATTGGGGTCGAACTCATGCAGGTGTGCCAGTTGGGTCCTGAGATACTCGGTATAAGCCTCGTTGTCCTCCTTGGTCTCCAAGCCTTTAACGGTGAACCGCAATATCCAGTAATAGTTCTGATTGGTAATCTTTTTCAAGGTGGAGAAAGGAACCAGGGCACCGCCGCCGCTTGAGTTGGGGTCGCCTTCATAGACACCGATGACCTTGTAGGCAATGCCGTTGACGATGATGAACTGCCCGATGGGGGAGATGCCGTTGTCGAAAAGATGCTTCTCAAGTGCGTCGTCGATCAAGGCTACCTTCTCGCTTTGTTTCTCGTCACGTTCGTTGAGCAGCCGTCCTTCGATGAGATCGACATTCGAGATGGATTGAAAAACAGGGCGGACACCTCTCATGTTGACACTGCACGACTTGTCGCCAAAATAGGCAAAGCCACTGCTATTAATGGTCGGTGATACCTGGTCGACGTGTTGCGCCTCGTTTTCCAAGAAGCGGATGTCCTTGTCGGTGAACCAGATATCGCGGTTGATGCCATGACCCTTAAAGGGTTTGGAGGTCTCGCCGCCGAATATCATATAGGTGTTTTTGGATTGGTCGCTGAACTCCTCGCTGATGCCGTTCATGATGCCGTTGCCGGCGGCGAGCAGCACGATGAGGATGAAGATACCCCACGAGATGGCGAATCCCGTGAGGAAGGTCCTCAGTTTGTTGCGGCTCAAAGCCATGAATATTTCGCGCCAAAAGTCCATTATTTGATCTCCGTGTTGAAGTCGATAAGGTCGGGGTTATTAATCTCAATATTCTCGATCACGCCATCTTTCAGGTGGATGATTTTATTGGTTCTCAAGGCGATGCCTTTCTCATGGGTGACGATGACCATGGTGATGCCGCTTTGGTTGACCTCGCGGAGAATCTGCATCACCTCGGCCGAGGTCTTGCTGTCCAAAGCCCCCGTGGGCTCGTCGGCCAGGATGATCTTGGGCTGGGTCACCAGGGCACGGGCCATTGAGACACGTTGCTTCTGTCCGCCCGAAAGCTCGTTGGGATAGTGGTCGGCCCATTCCCTCAAGCCGAACCGCTCAAGATATTCCAAAGCCAGGTCGTTTCGTTTCTTGCGACTCACGTTCTGATAATATAAAGGTAAAGCCACATTCTCCATCGCCGTCTTGAAAGGGATGAGGTTGAACGACTGGAAGATGAAGCCGATGGTGCGGTTGCGCATGTCAGCGGCCTCGTTCTCACTGAGGTCTTTCACCAGTTTTCCGTTGAGATAATAGTCGCCCGTGTCGTAGTTGTCCAAGATGCCCAAGATGTTGAGCAAAGTCGATTTGCCCGAACCTGACGCCCCCATGATGCTCACCATCTCACCCTCCTCAACATGGAGGTTGATGCCTTTCAATACGTGCAAGGGTTGGGCCCCAAAATACGTTTTATTAATGTTTTCTAACCGTATCATCCTTTGTTTATTTGGTGTATTAGTTTACTAACACACTGCAAAAGTAAAGATTTTTTGTTTTATGTCAAGAAAAAAATCAAAAAAAAATAAAGAAATCTATTAATGCATAACGAAATAAAGAGGAGAAAGTTACACTTAATGCGTATTTTTGCATCTTGAATCGTTGGAAACGAGTTGATATGAAGAAATGTATTTTGTTTTTATGGTTGCTGTCGTTGTTTGTCCCCATGGCGATGGCACAGAGTTCCACAAAGAGCCATACCATCAGTGGCTATGTCACCGATGGAAAGAGCCAAGAGACCCTGTTGGGGGCCTCGGTGTATGATGCTGCCACCATGAAAGGTTCTGTAACGAACAACTTTGGGTATTACACCTTAAAGTTGCCTGAGGGACAGGTTGATTTCAGGGCCTCGTTTGTGGGTTATGATCCTTTCCAAGCCCGTTTTGATTTGAAAAACGACACGGTGATCAACATCTTTTTGGCACAGTCGAACCAGCTAAACGAGGTGACGGTGACTGCTCGTGCCATCGAGAGCAACGTGAAAGGCACACAAATGAGCACCATCGAACTCCCCGTGATGCAACTGAAGAAAGTGCCGGCCTTGTTCGGTGAGACCGATGTGATCAAGGCCTTGCAGCTGCTTCCTGGGGTCCAGTCAGGCACCGAAGGCTCAGCGGGAATGTACGTCCGTGGTGGCGGTCCCGACGAAAACCTCATCCTCCTCGATGGCGTGCCGCTCTACAACGTGAACCACGCGGCAGGCTTCTTCTCGGCCTTCAATGCCGACGCCATCAAAAACGTCACCTTATATAAAGGAAACTTCCCCGCACGATTTGGAGGTCGCCTCTCGTCGGTGGTCGATGTGCGCATGAAGGACGGCGACATGTATGAATACCACGGTAACCTCAGCCTGGGTTTGATCGCTTCCAAAATCAACGTGGAAGGCCCCATCATCAAAGGCAAGACTTCGTTTAACCTCTCGTTCCGACGCACATACTACGACGTGTTCACCGCTCCGCTGGCCGATTACATCGTCAAAATGAATAGCGAAAACAAAAACAATTCGGGGTGGGGCGGCTATTATTTCTATGACCTCAACCTGAAACTCAACCATAAGTTTTCCGACAAAGACCGGTTGTTCCTCAGCATTTATTCAGGCGACGACAAGGTGTATGCGCGGATCAAACTCGGTTACGATTATTCCAGTTCCTATTATGGAACAAATACCAGTTCAGAGCGTTTCAACCTCGATTGGAAGTGGGGTAACCGGGTGGCCGCCTTGCGTTGGAACCACGTCATCCAACCCAACCTCTTCATGAATGTCACAGGAGCCTATACCCAGTACCGGCATTTCATGGGAGCGGAAATCCGTGATGAGAGCAGCTTTGTGAACCAAGACCAAAACAGCAGTTATTCCGAGAGTGTCGATTTGGGCTTGCATTCGGGCATCTATGACTACAGTGCCAGAGCCGACTTCGATTACAAGCCTCACGACAACCACGACATGAAGTTCGGCCTGAACCTCACACACCACACCTATAAACCCACTACCACGGCCTACCATATCAAGATGGTTGAAGACAACCAGACGGGTTTTTCTTTCGACACGGTTACCAGCGATGCCAGCGTGAGAGCGTTGGAGACCGACCTTTACGTGGAAGACAACTGGGATATCAGCAACTACTTTAAACTTAATGCCGGACTGCATTATTCCACGTTCAGCGTTGACAAGAAAACCTATCACAGCCTTCAACCCCGCTTAAGCATGAGGGCTTTGGTGACCGATGAGTTCTCACTCAAGGCGGGTTATGCCTATATGAGCCAATACATCCACCTGCTCTCGAGCAACGCCATCAGCCTTCCCACCGACCTCTGGGTGCCTGTCACGGGCGACATCGTACCCATGAACGCCCACCAAGTGGCCGTGGGCGCTTTTTATGACTGGAAGGGCTTTGAATTCTCGGTGGAAGGCTACTACAAGAAAATGAACAACGTGTTGGAATATAAGGACGGAGCTTCGTTTTTCTCGTTGGATCAGACCGGATGGGACGACAAGGTGGTGATGGGTGATGGCTGGGCCTATGGCATCGAGCTGTTCGCCCAAAAACAGGTGGGCAAATTCACCGGCTGGGTGGGCTACACCTGGGCGCATACCAACCGCCTCTTCAACCGTGAAGGACAGGAACTGAACTTTGGACAGGTATTTCCCGCCAAATATGACCGCCGTCACGACCTGAACATCGTGCTGATGTATGAGTTCAACGACCGTATCGACGTGGGTGCCACCTGGGTGTATAGCACGGGCAACTGCGCCACACTGTCGTATCAAGATTACAACGGACTGGGTGTCGGTTACAACGATTATCCCACCATAGGTTACATCGAGAGCCGTAACAACTATCGTTACAACAGCTACCAACGTCTCGACTTGGTGGCCAACTTCCACAAGCAAAAAAAGTATTGTGAACGGATCTTCAGCATCAGCGTCTACAACGCCTTGTGCCATAACAACCCCTTTGTGGTCGTTCCGTGGTCGGAGTACGAATACAATCCATATCTTAATGAGTATGTCGACCGCAAAACGCTCCAACAAGTGTGTATTTTCCCAATCATCCCTACGTTGACCTGGCAATATAAATTTTAACCGCACCCCATCGGGGGGTCACATCGGTAGAAAAAATGAAAAAAAATAGATTAATTGTTTTATTAATAGCGTCAACCATTTTGGTTTGCCATTTAGCATCTTGTACCAAGGAGGTTGATTTCACGGGTGAACAATCCAATCCTTTTCTGGTCGTCAACGGTTTGCAACAGGCCGGACAACCGGCAAGCCTCCGTGTGGAAAAGAGCGTTTTTTTCCTTGATGACCAACCTGATCGCCGAGTGAAAGATGTTGAAGTCGACCTTTATGTAAACGGTATCTTCAAAGAAAGCCTTCAAGTGCGTGATTCGTCGATAATGGAGCAATATTACATTTGGACCGAAGAAGGTGAGATCTTGAAGGAGCGCCTTAGATACGCCTTCAACTATTGCGAAGGCCAGTATGTGATTTGTGACGGAGACCAGCTGCGTTTCGAGGTGCGTTCGAGCGAGTTCGATAACGCCACCGCCGAAGTTACCGTGCCCCAATCTCCCCAAGTAATCAGCTTCGACACGGTACGGACGGAAGCCACACCTGATGATTACGAAGTGAAACTTCGTTTTGCCTTGCAACTGAACGATCCATCGGGAAGCAATTACTATAATCTGTTTCCAAAAGACGCATTGTCGAGCTTTACCTCGTCCGATCCGGTGTTTACCGACCTGACAGCCGTTGACGATATCGAGAATCTCTTTGGTGAAAATGAATATTACGGCAGGGGACAATACAACTTGTTCACCGACAAGTTTTTTGACGGATCGGAATACACGCTGACGATGGAAACCTACTGGTATCTAGGGGAGGAGTATGAGTATTATCAAGAGCCTTTTACCTTGGAGGTCACCTGCATGGACTCCAATTTTTACCAATATTTCAAATCTTACCGGGCGTTTTCAAACAGCGATCCGGAAAGCTTGATAGGCATGTTTACCGAGCCTGTGCAAGTGTATTCCAATGTGAAAAACGCTGTTGGTGTAGTGGCTGCACAAAGCCAGCCGGTAGTGGTGTCGGTCGATTTAAGCCAAAACGGGATGTGAGACTTTGAGAAAAAATATTAACTTTGCCCAAAATTCAAATCTAGCAAAGTTATCATGAAACGACTTCTTCTATCATTGGCCATCCTGTTGACCTCAGCGATGGCTTTCGCCGGCGAGGGCATGTGGATCCCGATGCTCCTCCAGTACAACGAAAAGGAAATGCAAGAGATGGGCATGCGCATCACTGCCGACGACATTTACAGCATCAACCACAGCAGCCTGAAAGACGCCATCGTGCTCTTCGGCGGTGGCTGCACAGGCGAGATCGTCAGCGACTATGGGCTGCTGCTTACCAACCACCACTGCGGCTATGACTGGATTCAAAAACACAGCTCGGTGGAGCACGACTACCTCACCGACGGTTTTTGGGCCATGGACCGCTCGCAGGAGCTGCCTTGTCCCGGGTTGACGGTTACCATCCTCCGGGAGATGCGCGATGTGACCGACCAGGTGCTGTATCATGTCACAGAGGAGATGACGGAAGAGAAACGGCAGGCCACCATCGACCAAGCCATCAAGGACATCATCGCCGAGGTGGAGAAGACCACCAATTATAAGGTAAGCATAAAACCCTTCTTCCTGGGTAACGAATACTACCTGCTGCTCAACGAGGTATTCCGTGATGTGCGTCTGGTAGGCTGTCCCCCCAGCAACATCGGCAAGTTCGGCGGCGACACCGACAACTGGGTGTGGCCCCGTCATACGGGCGACTTCAGCGTGTTCCGCGTGTATGCCGACAAGGATGGACATCCGGCCAACTACAGCGCCGACAACGCGCCTTACAAACCCGCCCAGCACCTGCAGATATCGCTGAAGGGCGCCGACGAGGGCGACTTTGCCTTTGTGTTCGGATACCCCGCCCGCACCAGCGAATACCTGCCTGCCGTAGCCGTCGACCAAGAAGCCAATGTCATCGATCCCATCGCCGTTGACCTCCGCGGCAAGATACTTGACGTCTATAACACCTATCAAGAAAAAGACCGCAAGGTGCGCATCCAATATGCCTCCAAACACGCTGGACTCGGCAACGGCTGGAAGAAATGGATGGGCGTCACCGAAGGCATCAACCACTTCCACGGCGTGGAGAAAAAACGCTTTTACGAAGAGTCGTTCCAAGAATGGTGCCTGGCTAGCCGCCAACGCTATCTGTATATTAATCTTTTGAAGGATTTCGAACAGAAATACAAGGAACTGGAGCCTTACCGCGTGGCCTACACTTACTTGAGCAATGCCGGCCTGAACATCGAGATTGTCGCTTTTGCAGGTAAATTCAACAAACTCTCAGAGGTCACCTCCGACACGCCTCAGGAAGAAGTCGATAAGATGCTCGCCTCGCTCCGCAAAGCCTCGGAGACCTTCTTCAAGGACTATTATCAACCCATCGACGAGGAAGTGGCACGCACCATGCTTGCCGAATATCTCAACAACCAACCCGCCGACTTCCGCCCTGGTTTCTTGAACGACATTAAGGATGTGGATGATTACGTGAAGACGCTTTTCAGCAAGTCGATGTTTGCAGATGAAGAAAAAGTCAATAATTTTATTGATAATTTTAAACCCAGCAAAGCGAAGAAGCTCCAAAAGGATCCCGCATTAATCGCTTACCAAAGCCTGATTAATTTTTATAGCGAGGAAGTCAACCCGAAGATGAGCGCCATTAATAATGATTTGGCCCGTCTGCAGCGTCTTTACATGAAAGGCCAGATGCTGATGGAACCCGAGAAGCGTTTCTCGCCCGATGCCAACTTCACCCTGCGTGTCACCTACGGCAAGGTGGAGGGCTTCAAGCCGCAGGACGGCAAGAACTTCCGTCACTTCACCACTTTGGAAGGCATCATGGAGAAGGAGAACCCCGACATCTACGACTATGTGGTGGAGCCCAAGCTGAAGGAGCTTTACAACAACAAGGACTATGGGCGTTATGCCGACAAGGACGGCACCATGCACGTGGCTTTCACCGCCAGCGTACACACCACGGGAGGCAACTCAGGCAGTCCCATCCTGAACGCCGACGGCCAGCTGTTGGGCCTCAACTTCGACCGTTGCTGGGAAGGCACCATGAGCGATTTGGTGTATGACCCCGACATCTGCCGCAACATCTCGGTGGACATCCGTTATGTGTTGTTCATCATCGACAAGTTCGCCGGTGCAAAGAATCTCATTGCTGAAATGGACATAGTGGAATAAGTCATGAGCCAGTTCACCATACGTCCCACAAAACCTGAAGAAACGGGTCTTGTCCTTGACTTCATCAAGAAACTCGCTGTTTACGAGAAATGCGCCGATGAAGTAGTAGCCGACGAAGCCACGTTATACAACTCATTATTTGTCGAGCGTTCCGCCGAGGTGGTCTTTGCCGAGGAGGACGGCGTGGTTATAGGTTTCGCTTTGTTTTTCCACAATTTCTCGACATTTGTAGGTCGCAAGGGTCTGTATCTGGAGGATCTGTTCATCCTTCCTGAAAAGCGCGGCAGGGGCTATGGCAAGGCTTTGTTGAAATACCTCGCCAAGCTCGCCGTGGAGCGCAACTGCGGCCGCATGGAATGGATATGCCTCGACTGGAACAAGCCCGCTTTGGCTGTTTATCGCAGCATCGGGGCTATCCCCATGGACGAGTGGACCGTTCAACGATTGGATGAGAATGCACTAAAGGCCTTCGCTGCAGAGAATTAATCAACCCAGCCGGGCGCCAATTTATTTCTTGATTTCATGGTCGTTGAGTTAATTTTTCTTAGGATGCAAATATAGGAAAAAGAATGTTTTGTATCTTTTCTTCAGGGAAGAAACTGATATATCGAGATTATCCTTATCTTTGCAAAAATGGTAATAATCGCTTGTCAAAACTAAAAAAGAATAAAAATGAAAAGATTAACTTTATTGCTGGCTTTTGTGGCCATGGTTGGAATTGTCTCGGCCCAGGATTGCTGTGGGACGAAAAAGAGTTGCTGTGGCGCGACGAAATGCCAAGATTCAAAACAAACTCAAGCTATGAAGACTTTAGTGACCTATTTTTCAGCTTCGGGCGTGACCCGTGGAGCCGCCAAGGAGTTGGCAGGCATCATCGGTGCCGACCTTTATGAAATCACCCCGGAGAAGCTTTACACTGATGCCGATCTCGACTGGCGTGACAAGAACTCACGTTCCAGCGTTGAGATGCAAGACAAGAGCTCGCGTCCAGCCCTCAAAGACGGAGGCAAGGTCGATCTGAGCAAGTACGACGTGGTGTATGTGGGATTCCCCATCTGGTGGTACACCGCCCCGACCATCATCAACACTTTTATCGAGGCCAACGATTTCACGGGCAAGACCATCGTGCCTTTTGCCACCTCAGGTGGAAGCACCATCAAGAAAGCCTGCGAAGACCTGCAAGCCGCCTATCCCAAGTACAAGTTCGGTGAAGGCAAGTTGCTCAACAAGATCAACAGGGCTGAAGTTGAGAAGTGGGCGGGTGCCGTCAAGTAAGCGAGGACGGCGAAATCACGCAAACCATTTGTTTAGTGTCTCCTCGGCCTGTTGTTCCATGGCCGGGGTGACATGTTGTTTGATTTTCCGGTAAGCTATGGCGATGGCTGCGATCTCATCAGCCCAGCCCAAGATAGGGTGGCGCTTGCTTGAGATGAGGTTTACCGGCAAGACCAGGTATGCCAATGCCCCGTAGACAATCACCTTGGTTGCAGTCGGGGTGTCGTCGCTTTTCAGCACATAATAAACCAGTAGCGCCTGTTTGGTGGTGAAACGACCAAATCGTTTGGCGTTTTCTTTGATTTTCTCCCAAAGCAAAGGGAGGTTGAAGTTTGTGGTATTTTCCATGTCTGGCAAATTTTGAGTGCAAAGATACGGCAAAGGAAGGGATGTCGCAAGAGGGGGGGCATACCAATATTGTCGTACTAACCCGTGGTGGTTTTCCGATAATTTATTTAGTTTTGCATCATGTCCGAACATTGGGAGATTTACGCCGACTGGAATCCGTGGCACGGATGCACCAAGATCAGTCCTGGGTGCAAGTACTGCTATGTCTATCGGCAGGATGCGATGTATGGCAGCGAGATATCTAGCAGTGAGTGCCGCAAGACGGGTAATTTCAATCTCCCCATCAAGCGGAAGCGCGACAAGTCGTGGAAAATAGAGAGCGGAAAGATCGTCTTCACTTGCTTCACCTCGGATTTTCTGTTGAAAGACGCCGATGAATGGCGTCCCGACTGTTGGCAGATGATGCGTCGCCGAAGCGATTTGTGGTTCTTTTTCTTTACCAAGCGTATAGACCGTTTCATGGAGTGCGTTCCCGACGACTGGGGTGACGGCTATGACAATGTCATCGTGGGCTGTACGGTCGAGAATCAGGAGATGGCCGACTATCGTTTGCCCATTTTTCTGTCGTTGCCCATCAAGCGCAAGAGCATCATCGCCTCGCCCTTGCTCACCGCCATGGACCTCACACCCTATTTGAACGAAACCATTGACGAAGTGTCGGTGGGTGGCGAGTCGGGCGTGGATGCCCGTCCTTGCGACTACGACTGGATTCTTTCTCTTCGCGAGCAATGTGTCGCCAAGGACGTTGCTTTCCGTTTCCACCAGACGGGTGCCCATTTCATCAAGGATGGCAAGATGTACCGTGTGCCCCGTTGCTACCAGCTCAGCCATGCCCACAAGGCCAACATCGATTACAAAATCGGCAAATACCTCGTTCCCGAAACGGTGAAGTTCCAGTGGAGGGAGGAGGATTATCATGATTAAGTCTCAGTTGAAGATTATTGCCGGCGGACGGTGAGGTTTTGGCCTTAGGGGTAGTATCCGAAATACAAGAATGTTACACATTTGAGTAATTTTTTCTTCGAAGATGAAACATTAGGCCGTCTTTTGCTACTTAGGAGTGAAGACAACACAAATCAGATATGCTATGAAAACGAAAGAAGTACTTGAAAAAACGAAAGCGGCCCGGTTTCTCCACATTTCCATCCCATACGACAAGGATGACAAATATGGCTTAATCTCATTTGATGATGGATTGATGACAGAACTTGAATGTGAAAAGGACTTTGTTCCTCCAATGCTCAATGTTGAAACTCAACGTCTTGAAGTCACCGTGGATTTGTTCGAACGCAAAGTGATCAACTGGGGAGGTGACAAAGATTATATCCGAATGTGGGCCAAAGTATGTGATAGCGGTACTTATACCCTATTGGACGCCGACATGAATCCTTTGTTGCAGATCAATGGGTATGTTCCCAACGCCATGATACCGCCCTACGAAGATGGTTTTGGCGATTATTTGGAGTTGGCGATTGAACCCGACGGCACATTAACTCAATGGCAAACTGTTCCTGATTTCTCTGATTTCGTGGAGGATGGCGAAGCGCCAAAACCCATCAAGACCAATAAATGGTATAAAGCGGAGGATGCTTATCGTGATGTCATGCGTCATAAACTCAACAATGAAGAGATGATATGGTTGTTACAAAGGTTGATGGCTAAATACACACTTACGCCCAAGGAGATTCTAAAGGAGATATTGTTTTAATGGATATGGCCGTTCGCAAGAATTTGTTGAAAAATACATCTTCTATTCAAGAAAAAATTATTGATATATTACGGAAAAGTTGTATTTTTACAAGTTAATTTGGAATAATTATCTTTACTCATGGACGGCTTTAAGAATATAGAAATCAGCAACTTCAGAGGTATTAAACATCTAATCATAGATGATTTCTCAAGAGTTAATGTATTTCTTGGACAGAATAATTCAGGAAAAAGTTCTGTGTTAGAGGCTATATTACTATTGGCAGGAATGTCAAACCCAGATTTGCCTCTTAGTTTGAATAAGGCAAGAACACGTAATTTTCGAATTGCCTCTCTGCAAGAAACCCGCTACCAATTCTATAATCTAGATTTAACAAACACTCCAGAGTTTTCATCATTGCAGATGGATGGAATTAGCCGACATTTACAGACGAGGCTTTTTCATACAGAAACTCCAGATGATGGAGTGCAATCTATTGACGAGCCACTTATTCTGTCAGAAACAGTGAGACTGCCCAATACATTAGAGATGCTATATGATATCACCACCAGCAACGGGACTAAGCGTTTTCGCAGTTCTCTATTTATCAACCAATCTGACGTAGTATCGCGCCAAGAGCCGTCCAAAGAGTATGTTGAAAAGAATTCTGCGGTGTTATTCTCGTCAGATTTGCTATCAAGCAATCTAACTAAGGATTTGTCGGAATTATTTAAGCGCAAGCAGAAAAACACTTTGTTAGAGTATCTGCAAAAATTCGATACAAAGATAAATGCGATTGAAATCTTGAACAATGATGTGTATGTTGGCTTTGAGGATGTCAAAGAGATGCTACCTGTCAGTATGTCTGGTGATGGTTTACGGCGTTTCCTGAATATTGTTGCTGGTTCGGCAAATCCAAACAACACCATGATCCTTATCGATGAAATCGACAACGGCCTGCATTATTCCGCTTACAAGAAGCTTTGGGAGGCCATTTTCGCCTTGGCCACTGACACCAACAAGCAGGTGTTTGTGACCACCCACAGCAAGGAAACGCTTTACCGACTGAACGAGATGCTTGAAGAACATTCGGAGTATCAGGATGCGTTGCGACTCTATACGATTGAAAACACCAAACTGAAAGGGCATCAGGCTTATAAATATACCTACGAAGGACTTGCAGAAGCGTGTAATAATGACATTGAAATCAGAAGCGTTGTGTTATGAAAGGCTTGTTCACCATATATGTAGAGGGCATTGCTGATGTGGTATTCTTCAA
>JAEEGJ010006339.1_pt1 | contig 35630 bp, 32 predicted proteins | sample 8958761 | NCBI WGS metagenome assembly JAEEGJ01 (sample SAMN16246546, study PRJNA631951) | gut metagenome | biome: gut microbiome; feature: rumen; material: RS-attached | host: Bos | place: Iran: Karaj | collected 2018-10
CTTGAAAGAGTTTTCTTTCTTCCATAGAATGGTATTTCAGTGCATTCATAAAAAATAGTATATTTCTTTTTGGGTAAATACCAGCAAAGTGTTGGTGTACCATAAACTAGGATAAAACATTGATGTTCAATATACTCTTTTTTTATTTTTTGAGCCATTAACTTGCTTTGCTTCCAATGTTTACATATACACTTTTGTATCCTAATATTTGGTATAGCAGGAATATTAACATCACTTTCAACCCCCAAAATCATAACCACATCAAATCCCAGTTCAGCAAAACCTCTTGCATAAGCAAGTACCCTATTAGATGCTGCAGAACCTTCATAAAAATGATGTGCTATTATTACCTTCAGTAAATCCATCTTATTATGCAATCTTATTATATATCATGTATCCCTTTTTAACTTTCATTATGTAAAAAAACATCAAAAGAACAAATAGCGTATCACCTGGATAACACAGCGTTTTTGTGTTTGCGATACAATATGTAACGATGAATACTAGTAGAAAAGATAAATGACCAGAATGGTGTATTCTTTTAAGTAAAGCCATTATTACTGAATAAAATAAAAGCAAATACATAATGCCTCCATAGTTAAGTTGCCGAATCCATCCTACATCAGATTTTTCTGCACCACTTTTGTTTATGAATATGTCATATCCTCGCCCCACAAACCATTGTTCTAGAAATTCTGGCCAAATTATCATTCTTCCAAACAAATCATCTGCCTCGGTACCACTAACTTCGCCACTTAAGATTATTGCAATCTGTTGTCTAAATGAAGTAAGCCATTCTAAAGTTCGATCACTTGTGTTGAGAAAAGTCAAAAAATAGCTGAAATTCAAAACAAATATAACACCAAACAATACGACAAGACCAGAACTTGCAGTTCTTCTTTCAAAAAAAAGCAAAATTGCAATAATTGACGAGGTTATAAGAATACTTGTTCTGCAATTGATTAAGCCAGCAATTACTACAAATGGGATACAGAATAAGAACCATTTATTCTCTTTTATATAGAAGCACCCCATACCCGCAATAAACCCCAAAATAAAGCCATAATTACTTGTTAAGTATGAAGCAAGTCCAAAACCTCTATACTCATTATTATACAAATAATCATTCTCTGAAACTTGAATAACACTAAACTTAATATAACTATATAATGCAGGATTTGTCAGGCATGCTATCGATATAAAAGAAGCTATAGTACATGTCAACATTAACGCCCTTGCTATTTTTTCTTCAGTACAAAAGTCGAATTCTTTCGAAAACTGAAGAAAAAAAGGAACCACCATAAAGATATTTAAAAAGGCCATCAGCATTCTATTAATATGGGATAATTCCATTTCAAATGCACTTCGCACAATTATGAAAACAGACAAAAATAGAAACAACTGTAATTCTCTTCTTAAATTGCGAAGAAAATGCAGATAGTTCTTTATCTTTGTACAATGATATAAGAGCGCTATCACTAGAAGGATATTTGAAAATCTCAACGCCCCTCTAAACATATAGAATGGAGGATCAAATAAAAATAGATATAAAAGAAAAACGAAAACTATATAAGCTATTTTTTGTTTCATCTTATAATACTTATATGTAAGATATTTATTGGGATTTCCCAAATACTTTCTTATGATTCACTTTTTATAGTAAATTTCCTGATAGAGCATTAAGCCATGATCTGAAAAAAACATACGGAACATGTACCGAATGACTTCAAAAATAATTAATGCACTATTACACCCAGCCCTTCTTGATGCCAAAATCAAATTAATCACCCTATATGGATGCTTAGCAATTGCCTTTATGAAAGGAATCGTTGGTAGATACATTTTTGTCTTTATATCCATTTCTTCCAAAAATTCTTGAGTGCTCTTCCATGCAAGCATTCTATCCTGTATCTTCATAATTGGTTCTTTCCCTTTTTGATGCCCTAAAGACCCCTCTCTTACAACGTACCAATACATTGGTCTATTAACGATACCTACAGTTCTTGCTTTTACACCCGTCATAACAGAAAATAACAAATCGTTATGTGCTCTAGTTTCCTGAAAGGTGATATTATTTTCCACCACAAATTTCCTTTTAATAATTTTCCCCCATGGATCAGAACAACCAACTCGGAAGCACATATCATTACCAGTGCTTTCATACAATGCAAAGAACGGGTCTTTTTTTGAAGGGTATCTTCTATTTATGTCATAGCAATCACACGAAAAAATGTTAAAAAATAGAACATCATTTTCGTCGTTTAAATATTCATCTAATATTGAAGAAATATCTTCAACAAAAAAATCATCTGAATCAGCAAATATAAGCCATTTCCCTACAGCATGCTGTAGTCCAACATTCCTTGCATGCCCAGCACCCTTTCCTGCCTTTGTTATGTAAAACTCTACATTTTTATTCGACAATTCTGGTATGGTGCTAACATATTCTTCACTATTTGGACTGTTGTCATCCACAACAATAATCTGCACATCATCCCGCTGCGGGATAGATTTTATACATCTCCTTAATAAATCAGGAATATTAAAATGAGGTATTATAAATGAATAATTAATCATATTATTATATTTAAGCTGCTACCTAAACTAATCTTGTTAATATACGGCAAGCCCTGCGAACCACCTTATTCGTAAAGTAATCTATCATCTTTCTATAAATAGAATAGAATCCTCTAGCATACGATTTTAAAACTCGTATCTTTCTAAACAAAAAACTATTATAGTACTTATGAATATTAGGTCTCTTGTAGTCACTAAAGCCAAGCCTCAAAACCGGGATCTGTATATTACCATTTAAATAATATAAACAAGAAGCACGGTGCTGGCCATCACGAATTATATTATCATCCCCAAAAACAACAATATATTGGTTATTATATGGATAGCCCTTAGTCTTAATACTCTCCAGAATAATAGACATCCTTTCTTTTTCACTTTGAGCAATATGATGAGATTTCCTAGCATCATAACTTTCTCTTGTATCGCCATTAAGCGCCCTTACGCCAACAGACTCGCTTAGTTTATATATTTTATCACAAGAATTATGAGGTGCCATAAGATCCTCCAAATATACATAATCTATTTTTGCAGACACTAATGTTGGGATTTTTTTCCACAAATATAGCGAAAGGAATACTGGATCTATATTACGGAAATCCAAATTCTTTACAGAAACTAAATCATTCAAGATATCACATAAGTCATAATATAAAGCGGTAAACTCTTCAAATGAAAGATCTACGCGATAATCATCAATATGTAGATGGATTGATTCGCCAAAATTGTCATCTAGCCATACACTACTCTTACCGACTCTCCCATGAGCCAGTTTAATAACTGCAGGATTACTCATATAAAGATTTGTTAATAATTTTTAAATGTATAATAATCAGGTATAATACTATCAAAATCCTTATTCAATAGTTTTTCTATAATAACATGAGAATATTTAAAGAAAACTGCAGACAATAGACTAACAAAACTATCATCTTTCAAAACATAGGATAATTCTAATAAAATTGCACGTGAATGAGAAGAAAAACCATTGTCTGAGAAAATTGATTTACAAAGAATATAGATATATCGTGATTTTGCTTCACACCAGTTTATACCATCTTTAGAATCAGAATTACCCCATGCAACTGCTTGTATCGCCCTATCCAACGGTATCCATGTTTTGGTCGTAATGCTTCTACAAGGCAATTCACAAAAGAATTCAATATTAAACAAATTCTTTTTATACATCACAAACGGATGCATCTGATACAAAAATCTAAAACCATTTTTCATACCCATCGGATGAGAGGTCTTTTTGTAATCCATCTCAACCATTAGGCTATCTAATAGCTTCAATTGTTTCTTATCAACTAAAACTGATATAGTTGAACCGCATTTATCTATTAACCTATAATTTATAGCATTCCTATTTAAAGAATTTGCTATAACTTGAAAAACGCTATCTAGTTCTGTATTATTCTGATTTTTGTCAGAAAAATCTTCCTCTCTTTTAATGATTACACTTTGGTGCTTTAAGTAATCTAATTCACTCCATGCCCTCATTATCATTGAACTCAAATGATAAAAATCAATTTCCGTTAGCAAATAACGAAACTTTTCATTTTGTATGTGAATAAGCCTACCTTGTGAAGCAGAATAGCCTTCATTTAGCTCAACCATCAACGAGGAATTTCCGATTTTAATTTTCTTAATATCTCTTATTTTTTCTCCCATAATAATAATTTTTTTATTATTTTTTCAATATTTCTGCGTATTTTTATTATATTCCTTTTTAAACTTCTTTTTTTGTCATGTTTAATTAGTGATCTGTCAACCTTATCAAAATTAGCAATTGTGTAAGGACTTTCTGGATAAGTATAAAAATAACTATTATCTTTCATATACTTTTCTAAATTCGACAAGCTTAAAAGCGAATTATCAGTGATATTGACAGTTTCAGCTAATCTACTTAGCTTCGTTATATAATCGTCACTAACCTTATTCTTTTGAATCAAAACATGATAGAGTAAAGAGTAATAGTAATGAATATTAGAGGGTACATAGAATCTTTCATTATATAAAACTCGTTCTCTTAATATATCTTCCTCCCACCTCGTGTCATAGTAACCATCGCCAACACATCTCAAATCAACGTCTATTTTTTTATTATTTACTATAATAAATCTATGTACTGGATCATTGGGATTTCCCCCTCTAGGAAAAGAACGAGAGATAGACAACATTTCTTTTCTATTTAAACAAAGTATATCAATGTCTGGATGGGCAGACTGCACGATATCTTTATCTAAACTTTCGAAATTCCTAAGGACTACATATTTTGTATTAGCGTTTAAACAAGAAAAGAAGTCATCAAGCCGTTCCCAATTAACTTTCAAATCCAAATCGGGCATATTTGAGTTTTTTTGCATAGTTTAAATCGAAAAACTGATAAATCTACTGTTATTACATTTTATTCTTTTTTGAGGATATAAAAGCAGGAAGTGTATTAGACACAATACCATATACCAATTTTCGTTCATTTTTATTAAGACCCAAGAAAAGGGTTGAAACAACTACGCTTATAAACGCCACTATAACAACAAAAAACAACCTAAGCCAGCCATATGGCATAATCAAATGGACTAGCAATGGTAAAATGCAAGAAGAAACAGTTACTAAAAACATAGGTAAGATAACTTCCTTTAAATACGTTTTTGCTGAAAAAGTAATTAACGATCGAAGTATTATTATTGAAATGGTCTGCTTAATAGCACTAAAAAAAAATGCAACAATAAAAACATAATATGGCTCATTACCAGCATCTAGCAACAAATAAGCAACAGGAAGAGAAACGAAACTAATAACAGCTCTAACAACCTGGTATTTTTTCATTTTGCCAGTTGCATGAACCATAAAAGATACTGGCGGGTTAAATACATCTATCATTGTTTCTGCCACAACAATTATCAAAAATATATTGGTATAATTGGGGATATTGTCATCCAACCAAACATGAAGGATAAAATCTATCTCAATTACAATTGGTAATGAAAGAATAAAAAAAGATATAAAGCTCATTTTGCTCATGCTATTCATAATTGAAATAGAACGATGTATATTTCCTTCTGCATAAGACTGCGTCATTTGAGGGCGAGCAGCTGTAGTTATATTGGTTATAAATGACTTACAAGCCCCCATTACCTGGAATGCAACACCTCGTGCAGCATTTACCACTGTACCAAAAAAAACATTAAGGATCATATTCATGCCCTGATCCCTCATTACTATACCAAAAGATCCAAAAAGGTTCCAGCCTGAAAAAGACAACATGTTCTTATATAAACTCTTTTCTCCTTTTCCTCTTTTAACATCTTCTGGAAATAACTTATGCACATATATTACATACAGGATGGCATTTACAAATGAAATCATCATAAACAAAAAACCATACACTATCAACTGATCCCCTGTTAGAAATGGGAGTGCTATTACAATGGCAAGCTTCAACACAGCATCGAGAATACTGAGAAATGCGTAAAAATCCATTTTTTCGTGAGCCATTACTAAAGCAGTATATGGCAGTTGGATAACAGATAATAATAGTGATACGACTGAAAATTGAAAGCACCAAAAAGCTGCATTGAATCGAGTTTCAGGTATTACCATCTTTTCATAAAGATACCATAGCCCTATAGTTTCTGTCAAAATAAAAATAACGCCAGCAATAACAAATTGAATTTGCATCGCTGTATTATAAACATGACATAAAGCCCCTCCTCCACTCCGGCCGTATTCAAAATTATAAAAACGTTGAATACCATTACTCATGGAGGTGTTAATGAAAGCAAACATTGAGACGAAACCACCAACAACATTATAAATACCAAAATCCGATACTCCTAAAATCCTAAGTACCACACGAGTACTATATAGACCAATAGCCATTACCACAATCATTCTTATGGTCAACATTAATGTATTGGATGCTATTCTTTTATTATTAGATATATTTGACATTGACGTTTAAATAATAACAGAAATTTAAAAATTCCGGTTCAGATCACTCAGATAAAATTTAACCTTTAAACAATACAAATCCACAAATTCCTTAAATACTATTTGCAGGATTACCCATGATTAAACCATTATTTGTATAAATACCTTAAAACCACCTGCAGAATGAAGCGAGTAGTTATAAACCCACAAACAATGTAAGTAGCATTCTGAAGTACTAACAAATTGCAATTATGTTGTAATTTTGTTATCATAAGTTTGGGTCATAAGATTGAAATGTCAACAACATATTACGTTGCCTTATCCATTATTACAAAGAAACTATGTCAGGAATATTGCCGTAACTTTGCGATTATCTTTTCGACGCGCTTTTTATACACGACATTGCCCCTATCTATCCACAGTGGATATTCATCGCGTTTTATTACTGCTGGGGCTCCTGCTAATAGCACATGATCATTAAAAGATTTATTAACTAATGAATGAGCTGCAACAGTAACACCATTGCCAATTTCAATATGCCCTGTAATTTGTGTGCCTGTTGAAAGATAAAAGAAATCACCAATTTCTTTTCTGCCCGCTACACATGTACATGTGTGTAATACTGCAAAATTACCTATACGCGCATCCCCGTTGACAACTATAGTACCATAGTGTGGTATAAGTACTCCATAGCCTAATGAGTTATAACCTATAGAAAAACCTAATTTTATCCCAAGTTTGTTGTATCGATATCCCCAATAAAGCCTTAAAAAAATATTATGTGGGAGTATATGCGTCATATTTGAATAGTATGCATAGTGTCTCATAGCACACAAATATTCAATAATCCCCCCTCCAAAAATCAAGCTACATAATCTTTCTTTTAAGCTTCTTTTTTCTGGCTTTCCATTCATAATTCTGTCTGCCAATATAAAAAAACGAAGGTCTTTTTTTGTTCTGATCATTAAAACTAAAAATTAACACATTAAACAATGCAATATATACGGTCCTATTAATAACATCATTCAAGTTTTCTCCTTTTGTGAGAAATATATTTCAAAATTCTGCTATTTCTCTATCCATCCATTCTAATTGTTCTAGAAACGACTCTTTAAGTTTATCAACAAGCTCTTTATAAGAGATGCGCCCATACTTATTTCCTTTTTCCCATTTTGGCCACATCTGTTCGTTTCGTTCAGCTGATTTGTGAATGTTTTGGTATAGCTGGTCTACATAATCCGGAATTTTCTCTACCCAAACACTTTTATAATTGGCCCATTTTTCTTTTAATCTTTTGATAAAACTGGTATCCTTAAATAGTTGAGGAAAATATATAGCAGAATCTTTAATTGACCATTTCTTGGTTCCGTTTGTTCCAAATGTCCTTGCATCAAAATCCCATGGCGGACCAAAATATAGCATATTTCTTTTTTTGTAGATATACAAGTTTTTGGATCTTGATGCTTCGTCATTTATAGCAGCCTCCTGTATTAACAGCCAATTTATTGCCGTTTCTATATCGAACTTTTCTCTATACAATCCCGTTAAGAGCTTGTCATCTTCATACATCAACTCCTCTATTTCCTCAAGCGATTGTTTTATGCTCGCAACTTTTTCTGCTGTAATCTCATCAGGATACTTGACTTCCCACGAAACAACTCCTACCAAATCATCTAATCCAGTCTCTGAGAAATAGGATGATTTAAAGAATCCCTCTTCCAACTGAGATTCATCAAACTGTTCTTTTCGGGTATATAGTGATTCCAACAAATAATCCCCTTCTTCTTCCAAGAGATCTATTTTACCTTTTTCTTCTCTTATCTGCTCACATAAATAATAAAGGCCTTGATGTTCTCCATTTAATATCAACTCTACAAATTCACCACTTTGAACCCAAGAGTAATCAGTCATTCTTGTCATCTCAAAAGCAACTGCATTATGCATCTGAGATCTATCATAATATGGATTTGCCAACAAAATCCAATGCTTACTCTTTGTATTGAATCCTGGTATTGTAACCTTGGATTCAAATTTTACATTATAGGGTTTCTTTGGATATTTCCATGTAGAATGGCCACGACCTCTAACTCCGGCATTAACAAAACTCTGTAGTACTCCTTCAGAATCAACCAATTTTATACAGCAATTTTCGACCCTCTCTGTTTTACTTTCAATTGGAACACTATTAGGAGTGTTTAATATCATTACAGGTAAATCATACAGGAGCAACGCCCACGAATGACTTTTACCTTCAGAGGAAACAACGCTAATTGTATCAACTTTTGTAAAATCACTCACATCCAAACTAATTGTTTCTGACAAACATTCTTCAGAATCAAAATATACTTTTTCTCCATTGTGTTTGTAAACAAGGGTCAGTTTATCTAAATTTGGATCATTGGGTATCTTTATATGAATCAAACTATCATTCATCAAAAAAGGATATATCCTACTCCCATTATTATCCAACAAATAGAGATCCTGCAAGTCATTTCCATTATCCTTATTTCCGGTAACACCTATAAGAGATGTGGCAATACCCTTCACATCAGTAAACTCGTATTGATTAGACTTACCCTGATGGTTGACAGTAAATCCTGCGGGTGAAGCTTGAATATCAATGCTTGTCACCTGCTTGGCATCGTAAGGAAGCTTATTGCCCTCATTGTCTTCTACAACAAGTGTCTGCGCCATGGCCGCGATATCAAATAAAAGAGCCACGCTTAGGAGTAATAATTTCTTCATCTTCGTATGACCTTAATGGATACTTTGCCATCTTTTACAATATACGTCCCGCGGGGGAGTTCTGAGAGAGAATTCATGCATTGGCGAATCAAGCGACCGCTTATGTCGTAGGCATCAAAATGATCAGATAGAAGGTCGAGACTTGTTTTCCTTAATGTCTTAATGTCGGTGGAAGGACCATCAAGTTCAGCTAAGGTCAATCGCTTCACTTGTTCAATAGGCCAGGCAAGATCTACATCTTTGCCCTTGAAAGTCAAGTTGCCATCCTCTAATGTAATATCAGGCATGGCAGAGAAAAGCACAGGCACACAACTGTCGTCAGTGAGCCATACCTGGATCTCCGCCTCGCTTTGTGCAAACCCAAATGAGGCACTAACGGAGAGCAGCAACGTCATCACCGCTCTCACTAAAAGAAGTCTCGTGTTGCTCATTTTATGTATTGTTTGATAAAGTGATTTTACAACTAATCCTCTATTTTTCACCAATTCTGGTGTAGATAAAGCCCTGTTCCTCGAGTTCTAGGCGATCATAGATATTTCGCCCGTCAACAACTACATTGCCAGTCATAACTTTCTTTATTACGTTCCAACTGGGCATACGGAACTGGCGCCATTCTGTCATCAGAGCAAAGACGTCGGCACCATCGGCTGCATCATACATATTGGTGCAGTAGGTGACAACATCGCCTATACGACGTTTGCATTCGTCCATAGCAATGGGGTCAAATACTCTTACGGTAGCACCGTCGGCCAAAAGCTTATCAATAACCACCAATGCAGGCGCTTCGCGCATATCATCAGTCTCAGGCTTAAAACTGAGGCCAATAATTGCAATGGTCTTGCCCTTTACAGGGCCTGCCATCTTGATAATCTTATCATAGACAATGGACTTCTGCTTCTCATTAACACGCTCAACAGCCTCGATGACTTCCATGTGGTACTCATTGTCCAAACCAGTGTGAACAAGAGCTTTTACGTCCTTTGGGAAGCAAGAGCCACCATAACCGCAACCAGCATACAAGAATTTAGAACCAATACGAGAGTCGGTACCTATGCCTTTACGCACGCTATCTACGTTAGCGCCTACACGCTCACAGAGATTGGCAATATCGTTCATGAACGAGATACGAGTAGCCAACATAGCATTTGCTGCATACTTAGTCATTTCAGCGCTTGGAATGTCCATGAAGATAACACGGAAGTTCTGAAGCATGAGTGGTCTGTAAAGACGTGTCATTACTTCCTTGGCCTTCTCGCTCTCAGTACCAACAACAACGCGATCAGGACTCATAAAGTCCTTAATAGCTGCACCTTCTTTCAGGAACTCTGGGTTGCTGGCTACATCAAAAGGAATATCCACACCTCGTTTGTCAAGCTCTGCCTGAATGGCTGCTTTTACTTTTTTAGCTGTACCCACAGGTACAGTTGATTTCGTCACCAGAATGGTATACTTTTTTATATTCTGACCGAACTGTTTAGCAACTGCCAGCACATACTTCAGGTCAGCAGAGCCGTCCTCATCAGGAGGTGTGCCTACGGCACTAAAGACTACTTCTACATCGTCAAGAACCTCGGTGAGGTCAGTAGTGAACTTCAAACGTTCAAAACCAACATTGCGCTTCACCAGTTCTTCTAATCCTGGTTCATAAATAGGCATGATACCGTTTTTCAACTTCTCAATTTTCTGAGCATCTACATCCACACACGTTACATGTGCTCCCATTTCTGCGAAACAAGTTCCGCTAACCAGGCCTACATAGCCTGTACCTACAATTGCTATATTCATATTTTTAAAATTTGTTATTACTATCAAATGTATGAAGGGTATCCATATTCTATATAACTCTCCAATAGCATTATCTCATCATGCCCCTCTTTGAGAAGCATGGCCGTTTCAAAATCAAGATCCTGCATCTGAAGTTTTTCAAATAATCCTTGAAGAATGTATTCTGGCGAATACAAATCATCGAAGTAGCAATAATGCTCATCCTCAACAAAGTGTACGCACATAGCCTTCAATAATTGAAGATACATCGTTACAGCCTGTTTATTCAAGCATGCACTCATTGCTTCTTTGATAAGTTCAGCTTCATTACTCATCAAGCTTGCTATCTTATCACAATCATCATCGATGTTACGAACATCAAGATAGATTCATATTTTGGATTTTGTTCTATCATTGTCTTTTAAAACGGGCAAGCCCGCTGTTATTGAACCTTTAATTTATGAGAGACCAGCGGGTTCCCCGCCCTTATATAGTTTGCAGATTGCAAGAGCCACGGACTATGCGTAATGATTCGTAGGCTCTGTGCCGCAAATATTATTTCAATCCTAATGCCCCTTTAATTCTTTTACAAAAGCTCTCAGATTCTCCTTTACAATCCTTATCTGGATTAGTGTTTAGATTACCTATTGCCTTATTTGCAATGCCAAATGGTATATGTACCGCTGGTGCATGTATATTTTCTAAATGCACCATTTGGTCATCAAAAAACATATGAGGTTTAAGGATAGATAATATGCTATCTTTATTCATGCCACCTAGAAGGAAAAGAGCATCGACCTCAATACCCCAACTATTTAGAGTACGTATCATTCGTTCATGTGCTGGTGCATTACGTGCGGTAACAATTGAGGTCTTTATCTTTGGCACATATTCTGGATGTTCTAGGCCATATTTCCTTTCCATCTGTTGGAATGCCGATAGTTTTTTTAAGAGCGGTTCTAACGGTCCTGGCCTTAAGGGTTCTGATACTTTCTTTGATTCATATGCCCTATATTCTTCCATACCTTTCTCCTTATAAACCTTTTCTGATTCATCATCTGCCAAAACTCCGTCAAAGTCGAATGCTAAACGTAATTCTGGGCTTTCATCATCATCAATTTGACTATGTACTATCTTTCCCGCTGGATAACCTCGCTTCAAAGCCTCTTTTACATCCTCATCGTTTGATGAGAGGAATAGGTCTGCTTTGAATGCAGGAAGGTATTGAAAGTTTGAATCGCCAGAAGATAAAACCGCCCTAGTAATATCCAGATTATAGTGTTTGAAAGAATTAAAAGCTCGCAAGCCTGACTCAGGGCTATTCTTAGACATAAGGAAAACTTCAACAGGCCGACTGTTTGGGAAATCATCATTAATCTTAAGTAGTCGCGAAACAAAAGGAAAGGCCACGCCTTTAGGCAGAGGAACATCAATATTCTTCTTCTGATGCTCTTTATATGCAATCAGTCCTTTCTCACGAAAAATCCTATCAGACTCTGTCATATCAAACAGAGCACTGGATGTTATGGCAATAACTATTTTACCTTCTACAGAATATGGCATAAACCTTTGTTTCTATTTAAACTTTATTTGCTTTCCCTCTTTCCTTCTTCATTACATCAACAAAAGAAGTCGTGAGTTTCAGTATTTCGCTTTTAAACTTCTCCAAATCTTCCGCATTTGTATAGTATTCCTTATGGTAATTTTTCAGAAGTAGTTGAAGTGTTGCCTTTGAAATAATCAAAAAATCATATACCATTACTGGTAATTCATTATTCCACGTTCTATTAGGGTCATCGTAGAACTTCTTGCGTCCTACGAAAGATTCAAAGTTTCCATCTGCTTTGAAAGCTGGAAATAGTGCCCAATAATCAACACCACCGTCATAGTCACCAAAATAGAGTATTGCATGATAGTCTAACGACCCATTGTGTACTATCTCGTCTCGAATGGTTTCTACCTTTGCTACTGCTGCCGGTCGTTCATTTGCGAAGTAAGTACCGTCCTGCTTCAAAGCATCTGAAAGTTTTTTATAACCGCCATAGGTGGTGTTAGCGCTGAGCATCTTCGGATACTTTACAAAGTTCAAACCGCTCATCCCGTTCAATTCCACAGCAATTTTTGTCATAATATCACAACTGGATGCCAGATTGATTACTATAGAATTGATGTATGCATTAACACGCTCAGCATCTTCATTAATTATATATAATACAGTATGATAGTCCTCATCTGTTTTTTTTAGTACTGGGGTCAGTATGTCATACACTTGAGTAAACATGGTTTCAACCGTATTGAAGCGGTTCTGCAAAGCATTCACCAACATTTCGCAATCGTGATAGTACAATAACTTATTGACAAAGTAACTATTATTTGCTCCTACCAGCTTTTCAAAGATTCCACGACTCATTACGCCCTCCTGGCTGTGACCTGCATCTCGCAGCCACAACGGCAGTACTCCACTAACCTGGTGATAGTCAATATCGGTGAAGACATTATGAGTCACCTCGTCGTGCAACTCAATAATCAATTCATTGATTTCAGATAGCAGATTATAAAGCCGTTGCCCGCGTTCGTCATAGAACGTAAACTTCTCGGTCTCAGGCCGCTGTGGCTTTGCTGCCCGCAAATCCTCAATCGCCTTTGAAAGTTCCTCGTTCTTTTCTTTTTCTTCCATTGTCCTCATTCTCTCGCCCTTTCGGGCGCAGGCGTCAACCAGCCTTTGCCACTTTGCCCTGCAAGGAACTATCACATTGTCTGAAGCACGGCTTCTGTCACTTTAAACCAAGTTAGGAATACCATTCAACTCGTTCTGAATATAAGTCAAAGATGCTATCTTGGCCTTGGTTTCCTCAACAGTCAACAGTTTTGTATTATTACTATTGAACTCTGTAAGTACCTCGCGCTTTACATCACCCTTAGAGAAATACTTATCGTAATTCAAATCACGGTTATCAGCAGGTACACGATAGAAATTACCCATATCCTGTGCCTTAGCACACTCCTCGTTAGTCAAGAGTGTTTCGTAGAGTTTCTCTCCATGACGGATACCGATGACTTTAATCTCGGGCTCTGTTCCCTCTGGAGCCTGATGCTTAAACAGGTCACGGACAGCCTCGGCCTGAGTCTGAATAGTGCAAGCAGGAGCCTTCTGTACCAGTATGTCACCATTCTGGCCATGTTCAAATGCGAACAGTACCAAGTCAACAGCCTCTTCAAGAGACATGATGAAACGGGTCATCTTAGGTTCAGTAAGGGTGATAGGATTACCCTTACGAATCTGGTCAATCCACAAAGGAATAACAGAACCTCGACTACACATCACGTTACCGTAACGTGTGCAGCAAATCTTCGTGTCACCTGAGAGACGGCTCTTTGCCACAGCAATCTTCTCTTCAATAGCCTTGGTGATACCCATGGCATTGATCGGATAAGCAGCCTTATCGGTTGAAAGGCAAATCACGCACTTCACACCTGCATCAATAGCGGCATCAAGGGTATTGTCTGTACCAATCACATTGGTCTTCACTGCTTCCATCGGGAAGAACTCGCAGCTGGGCACCTGCTTCAAGGCTGCTGCATGGAACACATAGTCCACACCCTTCATGGCGTACTTCAGTGTGCTCTTGTTGCGCACATCGCCGATATAGAACTTAATTTTGTTCGCCACCTCCGGCATACGCGCCTGGAAATCATGACGCATATCGTCCTGCTTCTTCTCATCACGCGAGAAGATACGAATCTCACCAATATCAGTCTTCAAAAAGCGGTTAAGTACTGCGTTTCCGAAACTTCCCGTGCCTCCCGTAATCAGAAGGACTTTGTCTTTAAACAAACTCATCGTAATATTCTGTTTAAATTATTTTTCTCAAATACTCTAATTCTTGACCTTAAATCTCCTTGCGCCAGACCATCTTGTTGACTACGCCAACATAGCTCTGGATGATGCGTACCACCTTCGTCGATACGTTTTCATCCACATAGTCTGGCACGGGTATGCCGGGCTTTGCGTCCTTGATAAGCTCTACGGCTGTATCTACGGACTGCAACAGTCCCTTGGTATCAATTCCACTCAGCACAAAGCATCCTTTGTCGAGGGCCTCCGGCCTCTCGGTGCTGGTGCGGATGCACACAGCAGGGAAAGGATGCCCTACGCTCGTAAAGAAACTGCTTTCTTCTGGCAGTGTGCCGCTATCGCTCACTACTGCAAAGGCATTCATCTGGAGGCAGTTGTAGTCATGGAATCCCAGAGGCTCATGCTGAATCACGCGCTTATCAAGCTGGAATCCGCTAGCCTCCAGTCTCTTGCGGCTGCGCGGGTGGCAACTATACAAGATCGGCATATCGTATTTCTCAGCCATCTTATTGATTGCATTGAAGAGAGAAAGGAAGTTCTTTTCGGTATCAATGTTCTCTTCTCTGTGAGCAGAGAGCAGAATATACTTACCCTTCTCCAAACCCAAACGCTGATGAATATCGCTGGCCTCAATCTCAGCGAGATTGTTGTGCAGCACCTCTGCCATAGGGCTACCAGTAACATAAGTACGCTCCTTGGGAAGACCTGTATCAGCCAGATATCTACGAGCATGCTCGCTATAAGCCATGTTCACATCAGAAATGATGTCAACGATTCTACGGTTGGTCTCTTCAGGCAGGCACTCGTCCTTGCAACGGTTACCAGCTTCCATGTGGAAGATGGGGATATGCAGGCGCTTTGCACCAATCACGCTTAAGCATGAGTTTGTATCACCAAGAACCAATACTGCATCAGGCTTGGTCTCAACCATCACCTTATATGACTTGTCGATGATATTACCCATCGTAGCCCCCAGGTCATCACCTACTGCCTCCATATAGATATCGGGATCTTTGAGCTTCAGGTCCTTGAAGAACACCCCGTTCAAATTATAGTCGTAGTTCTGACCAGTATGTGCCAACAGACAGTCAAAATACTCACGGCACTTGTTAATCACCGCTGCCAAGCGGATAATCTCTGGCCTTGTGCCTACTATAATCAGCAATTTTAGTTTGCCATTCTCTTTAAATTTTGCCATTATATCGTTCTTAATTGTTTCGTTTTATCGGCTTGCAACCAAATATACTATTCTTTTCCACGTATTTCAGCCATTTGACAATGCCGTAGAGGGCGTTGCGGAGGGTGTAGAAAAAGGAGGTGACGGGGCCGAGATCTTCCTGCTGGCGGTAGCACTCATAGCGCCACTTCGCCTTGTTGGTCAGTAGCAGGTTCCCCAGCACTTTCCATTTTGTGCGCATCGTGGCGAGATTCTCTGGCAGGAGATACAGGTCATTGCGGTCACTCACATCCAGCCATAGGGCATAATCATTGTTATCGAACTTGACACGGGCCTGGACCAGTCCCACCTTCTCGCGGTCGTACATCACCGTCAGATATGCTGGCCAGCAGCATTTCAACAAGTCCTTGTGCGTCACGTGTTCCTTTCCTCCAATCACGACTCCACGGTCTTTCGAGTTATTATCCATCAGACCATATTTCGTATAGCTGAACGCATAGCCGTATTCCTCCATGAAGGCTATCTGCTTCACTAATTTCTCGGGATGCCACACGCTGCCCACATTCAGGAATGCCACCCAGCGGCCCTTGGCAGACTTTAATGCCGAGTTTCTATTTATGGATTCGCCACTCGTATAGGCGGTTCTCATGACGGTAATCCGGTCATCGCCATTCCGGCGGCGGCGTTCCTCTTCCTTCAGATCCTGCATCACGCCAATCGTGTCGTCCTGAGAATTGTCATCGATGAAGATCAGCTCCCAGTTCCGGTACGTCTGCGCCATGACACTCCTCACGGTCTCCTCCACATAAGGAGCCATGTTGCGGGATAGCATGATGATGGATACCAAATCTGACATATTATTTCGTTTATCGTTAATGAACTCGGCTCAATGGATTGAATGAGTCGGCTCGATGGATTGAATCAGCCGACTCGATACATCGTTTGAGCCGAGTGGGGTTTATAGGTACAATTACCGAGGGAGGGTGACTGATATAATTGATGAAGAGATTCTTTAAGGCTTCAAAAAAATCTGATATCTTTTGCTGATCCGTTTGGGACTTATACACCACATAAAGGAGAACTGCCAGATAGTAATAAGGATGAACGGCTTCGCCCTTTAATACTTTTTTAATACCGGATGACTGATATGGATTTCAGCCATCATCTTTTTCACTGTACATCCGCAGAATAAGCGGAAACAGTCCACCTCCTCACCCAGCTCCTTCAAAAGGGCTTGATAGTGATTCTGGCGAAACTTACTTGAAAAAGAGAATCTCATCAGTGATGACACCAGAACACCGGAGCAGAAGAAGGCCTTACTGAAGTTGCTTGAGGGGTTTCATCAGAGATTCCCGAAAGCTCTGATTGTCGGGCATCGGGACTTGTCGCCGGGACGTGGCTGTCCTTGTTTTGATGCCGTGAGTGAGTATCGGGAGTTGCAACCAAAGTGAAGGAAGGGGGGAACCCCTTCTTTCTTTTGGCGCAAAAGAAAGATTGTAAAAGAAAACTTTTTCACCAACATCCCATTACTCTACTTTGCTCTGGCGCAGAGATTTTGAGCCCCTTTATAAGGGGCGGCTCTAAAGCAGGGATTCACCCTGCAGTGTCACATCTACCCCACCCCCTTCTTGTCCTAAGAAGGGACATCAACCTCTTCTCCAAACCTCTTCTCCTTTCAAGGAGCGAGACTTAACCTGTGAGTCGCAGAGACCGACGACTTACAGCACTTTTTGGTATGGCGGGACACGCCATAATTTATATAATCTAATACCAGGCTAAAACACCGAGGGAAGCCTCGCGGCGAGGGGCGAGTAGCCCCTATGAGCAGGGGTGGGTGGGAGCGAACGTCAGAGAGCGGGGCTCATTCACGGTTTAGTGCTTAAAAGTGAAATAGTTGTTGTGAACTCAGACACTATTGCACTAAGGTCAGGGTTATCATTACGAACGATAATGGCGGCATAGTTTTCAATACCTTCATCATCCCTCAACGACGATGCTACAAATGTATATTGCGCTTTGCGCTCATAAGTAGAAAACCATCGCTCAAAAAGTCGATTACGAAGAGCTTGCTTTTTATCGCCAGTTTCACAAATATATAGTAAAGTAGTATTATTCTTCTCAAAGAAATCATCAATGATTGCTATGATAGTATCTCTTACCTTAGCATCACTTGGTGACTTCTGGTGATTGACATTCACAATGACTAAATGATAGGTTTCATGACTCATCAATGAGTCGTCAAAAACGAACTCGACTGAGCAATGAACCCCATGGTCAGTAAAAAATTGGTAACAAGCATGACTAACTTCTGAAACCTCATAGGCAGAAATTGCATTTATAGAGGCTAAGGATAGTGACCTCATAATGAAACGATATAGTTTGCCTTGAGGCCAGTACGCTCCTCATAGGCTGATTTCATCTTTTCTTCAAGTGCAGCTACAGCGTTTTTCTTTGTCTGTTTTGCTGCCTTGAAACGCCGTAAAGCTTCTTCTTTCGTCATCATAACATTTTCATTTAATTATCATTTGCGGGGCAAAGATAGGAATTATTTTTGAAAGTTCCAAAGAATATTAAAAATTCTTTTGTTCTTTGAGAAAGAACCAAGTTCATACTTTGCTCTGGCGCAGAGAAAGTAACAAAGAGACATCCACCCTAACCAAGCCTTCCCCTATATGGGAAGGATGTAATTGATTCCGGGCAGAGACCGCCCTCCATCAAGGTTTTGGTATGATTTACAAAGCTTGCGCCCTTCGGGTAAATCATTGTTTTTGTGCCTACGCGGAGCTGGGCACTTATATCTAATACCATGCTAAAACACCGAGGGAAGCCTCGCGGCGAGGGGCGAGGAGCCCCTATGAGCAGGGGTGGGTGGGAGCGAACGTCAGAGAGCGGGGCTCAATACCATTCTTAAGACATGTGTACTATTATAAATACTGTTTAAAACGCTTTCTGACAGCATCAGAGTTCTTCAAACAATCCTTTAAAGCCGAGAATAAATCATCCTTAAGCTTGCCTTTTTCCTCAATCACTGTCTCACCAGAGGTTGTCTGGCCAAGGAAAACAACAGAATTGTAAGTCTTAATATTCTGACCGTAAATAAACGTATTCTTATCAAAAAAGAAACCAGAATCTGTCACTTCCTCATTTGCCATGAATATATAGGCATTTACCATGCGTTCAGGAATCTCCAAACAGCCAGACTTTACTTCTACATCTGATGGTATATGATCTTTTGAAGTTGGCAGAGAGGCTAATAATACCATTTCATCTACTTCACCTAACACAATGAAGAACTTTGGCTTCGGGTCGCCTCCATCTGGAAAAATGAAAGGATTGAAATACAAAAGATTGCCAGGTTCAAACATGGTCAGTATTATATGAGTTAGAGGCATTGTGAATAGCTAATGCCTCACGATAATAGTCCGCGGCGCAAGGAAGCATAGCTTTCGTAAAGTCGATAACATAGTCAGAGTTGTTGCACTCATGTTTACGGAAAGCTTCGAGCAAGCCTTTCTCCTTGGCTATTTGGTACCACAAAGTATTCTCTCGGTGAACAATGTCTACCAATTCGGTAGCTGTCTTATCGCCATACTCCTTCAACACCTCATCCATCAGACGAATCTCGTAGGCAGAGAAGTCTTCATCGTCGAAGGTCGTTACCGGATGGATGTATTGTGCATCCTTGCCGTCATCAAGCTTCACCAATTCGGTCTTGACATATTTTGACAGCAGCACAGCTCCGTCGCTCAAGTCGATATAAATGTCCTTGGCAACTGGACCTGCTTGCCATACTTCGTACGGAAGACCTAGAAAAGGCTGCTGATACTTCAGGGCTGAGCGTTCTTCCATCAGATACAGCAACTTAAGCAACTTGGTCTTACTCAAGTCGCTGGTATGCTCTGCAATATAAATAGCAGCATTTCCTATTCGTGAAATGTTTTCTTCAGAATACTTACTCATATTTGTATTTTTGGTGCAAAAATAAGCATTTATTTCGATAATTGCAAGAAATATGCCAATTATTTGTTGTGCCTACGCTGAACGCTGGTCACGAATATATCTAATTTAACTTAGGCCCAACAAGGGTTTGAGGTCATCTTCTTTGTAGAGGATGTAGCCGGTGGTGCAGAGGAAGGCGAGGAAGAGGAAGACGAGGCAGATCTTGGCGCGGGCGGGGCCGGACTTGCGGACAGGGACCGTGGCGGACTGGAGGGTAGTGAAGGCAGGGGTTTCCTGCTGGACCTTCATCTCAGCTTGCTGGACCTGAGCGGCTACCTGCTGGTAGATGGTCTGCTGCATCTGCATCTCGTTCTGGAGGTCGGCCTCCTTGGTGCGGGCTGACTGGGAACTGACCTCACGATGGGAGTCGGAGAAGGCGACATAGCGGTTGCGGGCTGCCTCATACTTGGCCTTGGCTTCGACATAGAGCTTCTGGTTGTATGCCAGGTCTACCCGGGCCTTGCTCGTGCGGTAGTCGGTAATGAACTTCTGAAGACGGGTCTTCACCGTGTCGGCCATGTTAGCACAGATCACGGGGTTCTGGTCGGTCACGTTAATCGTAATCACCATCGTCTTTTTGTCCACATCGCAGACCACCATCTGGTCGATGGCTTTGACTATAGCGGCTTGCTGCTTGGTCAATCTAAAAGGATCGATTTTTTCATTGACCATTGAGGATTGACCATTGAACATTTGGGCTAGCGCCTTGAGGGTGCTGCTGATAGCGGTGGTCCACCAGGGGGCTTTCTGCTCGTTGAGCAGATAGTCGTAGTAGGACATCGTGCGGTCGGGGGCTTCATCTTTGCCCTCGATCGTGACGGGGACTTCGAAGAGGCTGGTCTTGAAGTCGACGCTGTTCATCAGGTCGGGGTACAGGGTTGGGAACAGGGCTTCGGTTCCCATACCACCGGCGGCTCCGCCGAGGTTGAAGCCGAAGCTGCTGGCCAGGCTGGCCAGGCTGCTGGCGGAGCGGGAACTGGATAGTTCGGGGCTGAGCTTTACCTCACAATTATAATAGTTTGGTAAGGATAATGTATAAAGGGCTGCCAAAATAAAGGTTATTGGCAGGACTTTATAATAAAGCTTCTTATGTTTGAGTAAATCTTTAAAAAGCTTTACAAAATCAATTGAAGATTCTTGCGTCTCTTCGGTAGCAAGCGATCTGCGATCGAGCGCTTCTTCACGAATCTCCGAGTTATTTTTGTTTTCTTCCATAGATTCATATATTTTTCAACACAGAGATACAGAGACACAGAGTTTTTATTTATCCTCTGTACCTCTGTGTCTCTGTGTTTATTTTTTTATTTCAACATGTTTGCGATGGAGATGAACATGGTGGCGAGGGAAGCAGCGCTGGTACCGATGCCGAGCCACTGGGTGACGTTGGCAGGTTCCTTCGGACCCTTCGTCGGGACGATGACCTCGCAGCCGGGCTCGATGTCAGCCTTCGAGGCCTTCGCAATCGTGCCGTTCATGTAGAGCACGTAGGTGTGGGACTTGCGGGCGCGCTTGCCATAGCCGCCAGCCTGCTCCACATAGTACTTGTAACCCTTGCGATCCTTAAACGCCACGGTGTTGGGCTTCAGGACATCACCGCTGATGCGGACGGTGTGGTTCATACGGGGGATGACCAATTGATCGCCGTCCTGCAGCTCCACATCTTCGTCGCAGCCGGGATGGGCCAGGGCCTCATCGAGATGGATACCTACTGAGTAGGTGTTCTGAAGGGCCAACTGGTCAAGGGCCAGCGAGTCGTTGCTGTTCATCGAGGCACTCTGACGGGCCATCTCAACAAGTTCATTCTTACGTGCAAGCTCATCTTCCGACATGTTGCGGATGAGTCGGGCGCCACGGACATAAGCTCCGGGGACAACACCACCGGCAGCCCTGATTACATCGGACAGGCGCTGGTTTTTCTGATCCATCACATAGACACCCCGGAAGGCTACCTCACCGCCAACCGTCACGCGAATAGGAGCCTGAAAGACAGGACTGCGGCGCACCTGCACAATGTCGTAGGGCTCGAGCGTGAAGCTGCGGTCGCCGTCGACCATGTAGCCGTCCTTCATCGAGAAGCTGAACGTCTTGGCAATCTCCATCGTCGAGGTGGTGGCCTTCGGGTCACGCAGGCGTCGCGCCACGTCGATCTTCACGGCCGAGGCTGCATCGGTCAGGCCACCAGCCTGCAGGATCAGGTCCTCGATGGTCATGCCGTCGGCGTATTCAAATGTGCCGGGGAAGACGACCTCGCCCGTGATTTCCAAGGTGCGGAGGTTCTGGTGCTCGGCCATGGTCGGGATGAAGAGGATGTCCTCGTTCTGCAGGGGGACGTCAGGCGAGGTTCCACTGAGGATGCCTGCCAGGTCGATGGACAGCACCTCCTGCGTGCGGTTGGGCTTCATGCGGCGCAGGACTGCCCGCGAGGTCATCGCCTCTTCCTTCAGACCATCGGCACTCTCAATCAGCGTGCGGACGCTATTGACGCGGTCGCCTAACTGGTACATACCGTCGCGGAACACAGCACCCTTGACCTCGACCATGTTCTCGTAGCGGTTGATCATCGTATCGACCGATACCACGTCGCCGTCCTCCATCTTGAACTCAGACATGTCGAACTCGCTGACGTTGAAGACCGACTTCATGCGGCCGTTGTTGCGGAGGACCCGCAATGACTTGCGGTAGGCATCGTTGGCGAAGCCGCCACTGTATTTCAACAGGGTGGCGAGGCTCTCGTCCTTGCGAAGCTCGTAGGCCATGGGGCGCTTCACACGGCCGGAGATATCGACGATGCTCTCGTAGGGGCCTACCTGGATGACGTCGTTGTCCTGCAGGCGGACGTTGCCTGCCAGACGGCCGTTGAGGATGAACTCATAAACATCGACCACGGAGATCTGACGCCCCTGGCGGAATACCTTGATGCTGCGCAGTGTGCCGAGGTCGCTGATGCCGCCCGCCCTATAGAGAGCGTGGAACACCGTGGCGAAAGCACTGAGGGTATAGGTGCCGGGGGCGCGGACCTCGCCCATCACGTTGACCAGGATGGTGCGGGTCTGTCCCAGCGTGGTGCGGATCTCGGAACTCTGGTAGTAGGTGCCCACGCTGTGGCGGATGCGCGACTGGGCTGACTCCACCGTCAGGCCTGCCACATGGACGGGGCCATAGCCGGGGATGGTGACGTCGCCGTCGGGCGAGACCGTCAGCGAGAGGCTCTCCTGCGTGGCGCCATAGATATCGATGACCAGCTGGTCGCCAGGGCCCAGGACATAATTCTGCGGCGTGGCGATATTCATCTGGGGCTCGAACGTCAGGGAGGCGTTGTTGAAGATGTCGCGGCCGAAGACACGACGACCAGTGGGCGACAGGGCCTCAGGAATTACCTGAGGGGCTTCAGCACCCTCATGGGTGGTGATGGCGTTGTCGGAGACTTCGTTGTTGGTACGCATGCGGTCCTGGACGTTGCCAATGGCGTTGTCGACATTGGAGTCGAGGCCACGCTGGGTAATCTGCGAGGCGTACTGGCTGCGGATACGCTTGATCTGGTCGATCGTCGCTCCTCGCTGCAGGAGCTTGGCGGCAATGTCGGACTCGGACGTGCCTTTCTTCTTCTCAGCCACTGCGATGCTGATCAGCTCGGAATCGCTGATGGACTGGGCGATAGCTGGCAGAGAGAGGAATAAGGACAAAAGAACAAAATAAAATAGTTTCTTCATATCTATAACTTCTTAATCTTCTTGGGTTTCTTCGTCGGTGAGATAGCGGAGCTGGCGGCGGTGGAGGCCGGTGATGGCGGCTGCGATGGTATCCTTGATGGGGATGACTACACAGACATTGCCCTTGATGCGCTTGATGGTGCCCTTGACACCGGCAAACTGGCCCTCGGTGATCTGCACCTTCTGGCCGGGCTTGCAGGCAAAGGCGAGGTTGTCGAGATAGATCACGCGGTCGTTGGCTTCGGCCGTCACACGGATAAAGTCGCGCATCTGCTGCTCCGGCACATGAACGGCCTCGCGATGCTCCCAGCCGTCGGCCTCGATGACGGGACGCATGATATAGCGGAGGGGTTCGAAGAGGGCCTTGTTGGCCTTGATGCCACTGAGCCGGTCGTAGGCAATGCGGACGAAGATGAGGTTGTCGATGGCGGGCGTGAAGGTCATCGTGGTATCATCGACCTTCGTGTACTTCATGGCCACGTAGGTCTCGGCCACAGACGGTTCCTTGTCGAGAAGGTCCTTCATCTTCATCAGCCGCACAGGACTGGAATGACGGACTCGCATGGGGAACCACTGGACGGCCTTGCGCTCTAACATACCTGATCTGAGGGAAGAGTATTCCTTGGGGTCACCACATCAGTGAATGTGGAGGCCATGAATTTTTCCTGTATATTTATCGCCTTTATCGTACTGAATATCAGTGACATAACAAGACAACCGAATTCAAATCTCCTTGCGGGAGATTGAAATTACGGTGCAAAGGTACTAAAAATACTTGAAACAAGCACATTTTAAGGCAATTATTTTTTTCTAAATAAACTATCATTCTTGCGAATAGTCTGCAAAGAAGATAGAAGAAAATTCGGATTCCCTATTATAAATTAAGGTGAATCCGAATTTTTGCAATCTCCCGCAAGGAGATTTGAAATTTACAGGTCGTCCAGGATAAGTTTGTTCGCCTTGTCGATGCGGGACTCGTCGAGTTCGGCAAGGTAGATGCGGGTGGTCCGTTCGGACTGATGACCCAGGCCCTCACTGATGACCGACATCGCCACATTCTTGTCCCTCGCGATGCTCGCCCAAGAATGACGCGCCACATACATCGTCAGCTTCGGCCTGATACCCGCCAGCTTAGACAACTGCGCCAGACTGTAGTTGACCCGGTACTGCATCCGTCGGTACTGCTGCCGCCCCTGACCGGCCTCAGTGATGATCGGGAACAGGTAGTCCGAGGCTGGGTTTGCTGCAGAAGACGACTCCGGCGCAGCATAACGGGCCAGGATCTCCAGCATGCAGCGTTCGAGTCTGATGCGCAACAGCTGACCCGTCTTATGACGACGATAGACCAGATAACCGTCCTGCAGGTTGGAGCGACGGAGATAGCAGATATCGACGAAGGACATGCCCCGCGTATAGAAACTGAACATGAACAGGTCGCGGGCCAGTGCCAGAGAAGGACTGGCTGTGAGGTCGAGTGACTTCACCTTGCGGATGACCGCGAGCCTGACAGCACGCTTGGCCGTCTTTGCCTTACCGAGAAAGACCGTTCGGAAGGGATCCTGCGCTACATCCAACCCGCGATCGACCGCCTGATGGTAGACCGCACGAAGGTGTTTCATGTAGAAGGCGATGGTATTGGGACTGACACCACGGGACTTCAGCCAACACTCGTACTGACGGACCAGACTGGCATCGAAGCCATCGATCGGCACATCCTTTCCGCCTGTGAAACGGAAGAAACTGTTGTAAGTGGCCTGATAGGTCTCAGCCGTCCGCTCACTACCCGACAGTGCATGCTGCCGGATCGTGTCGTGGAGCATCGAGAACAAGGAAATATCATTCCTTTTTTTCATCTCTGTGTCTCTCTACCTCTTCATTCCGGGAAATCTCTCAATGATAATCTGCCGCGCCGGATACGCTCTGGTATGCGTTTAAATAATCCCTTGACATAATGAACCTCCAGCCAAATCGTCTCGCCAGGGGCAAAAGACATCATCTTCATTTGATGTTTTACTTTCCTCAGAAAGAAAGTGAGGTCGCTATCGGTTTTCAGCCGCTCGGCATAATGGCCGAAGTTTCCACCCGACATCACCTCACTCAGCATCCATTCGCCACGATAACTGTCCATGGGACAGATCACCTGTTTCCTGTCCATATGCAGTATCTCGACGAGCACCCACATCAGGGCACCGGCCGTATGGTGCAAACCAAAACGATGCAAAAGAGCCGTTACTTCGACTCGCTCTTCGGCCGTTGCATGGTTCAACAGCCAATAGTAGTCACAGATTTGGCGCAGTCCAACCCCATCAGACAGGAAATGTTTCTGGATATGAGACAGTTGCATCAGCAATGCGAACTTACCAGAGGGCACGTAGAAGCCCTCGTCTACCAACGTGGTATTCCGTATCTCCTGCTCCAGGTATTTTTGCAACCGGCGGTTTGTGATTGGATTGTTGTTGCCCGACGAAGGACGGAAATGAATTTCCACAGTGATGCCCTGCTCAGTGGGCTGCAGACGTACATGGTGATTGGAGAGGGTGTTCGTGGCCCCTACCAGTGCCATCACACTCTTTCTGCCGCCCTCTACCCAAAGATCGATATCGCCAGGCTGACGGGTCTGCGGATCGGGATATAGTCTGGCATTTGCCTGTCCCTTCAGGATGGCCGTTCGCCGTCCTTTCTGACTGAACTCTTTCGTCAACCGCGCAGCCTCCTGACACAACATCTGGTTCAATCCCCGTATAGTCTGGGACACGCCCATCCATCGCTTCAACAAATCCACAGGCGGCTTTTGTGCCGTCTCCAACTGATTGACGACTTGATACACCACACCCGTCAACGACTGTTGTCGCACCATCTTGTACAGCCTCACCCACTCTTTCTCGGAAGGTACAGCTGTGAATGGCTCACCCCTGAAGGCTGAGCGCAACAAGCCAAATAACAGTTGATTAATATCGTTCATTTCCCCGACTCAGGCTCACGTGGAACCAGGAATTTGCTGCCGGACTGCTTCAGAAGTTCACGGGCGAAGGGCTCGGGGAAGCCGGGACGCTTGACACGGGCGCCATTGCCATGCTTGGTGCGCTCGAAGACACCGTTCGCATCGGTGGGCTTCACCACGATGTCATTGTACTTCACGATGAGGAAGAAGGCGAGCTGTCGCCAGCGCGCAATCATCTCGTCGCCCTTCTGACAACTGTAGTCCGTCAGCAGCCTCACACGCTCCTCGGCGCTGGGCAGTGCCAGTGCCTTTGCCTCGATCTCGGGCTGGAGCTGAGTGTAGGAGGCATCCAGCGAGTCGCGCACCTGCTGCAACGTGGGGAACATCATCGAATAGCGCGGATAGACCATATTGGAGACCCAGTTGCAGACCCAGAAGGCATTGTCCATCGAGAAGGTCACATCGTCGGCACCCTCCCCGGAGAAGCACTTCGGACGACGGGTCATGCAGGAGTACATCGGCGTATAGGCCACCATGTTGCCGTCGTCGTTGCCGAACCAGAAGCAGGCTCCCACCTCACGGGGCAGGGAGGCACGCATCTGGGAAATGAACGACCAGGCGGTCTGCTGGGTGGAGATGGGACGCTCGTTGAAGTACTCTACCCCGTCTACCTTATATGAAAGAGGTGAAGGCCGGTAAGGCATCTGCCAGATACCGCCGCCGATGTCGGAGTCGAGTGCGAAGGGCGTGCCCTCATAGTGGTCGCGCATGGCGTCGCGCAGATCCTGCAGCGAGAGCAGTTTGTTGGGGATGATCCAGAGGGGCATCTCCTTGGCGTCCTTCTCGATACCGGCGGCATAGGGCACATAGGCGGAGAAGTCGTCGCTGAAGCGGTTGAAGAAGCTCCACACACGGGCCTCACAGTAACGGCGGCCTGAGAAGTCGGGGGCTGCATAGGCGGCATTATAGCTGAAATCAGCGTCCTTTCCGTCGAACCAGCCCATCGTGCGGGCATAGCTCACGACATTGTCGGAGAAGACGACCAGGCTCTGGGCCTTCAGCTTCTGGGCACTGCGCTCTGCCTTTGCAAAAGCCTTGGGGTTGAGCAGATCCTTCATCTTCACCTGTACATAGCGGCCGTCGAGGAACTTCGTGATACGGCTCTGGTTGGCATGGGCGGCGATAGCATCGTCGGGGATGCGGACAGCCACCCAGACAGTACGGCCTGCCTCCTTCGTACGGTCAGGGCCACAGCCCATCATCTCGAGCATCCAGGCCTCGTCTTTATCGGCCACAGAGAAAGTCTCACCCTCGGAGCAATAGCCGTACTGCTCGACGAGCGAGGTCATCACCTGCAGGGCCTCACGGGCCGTCTTTGAGCGCTGGAGGGCGATGTAGATGAGTGAACCGTAGTCGATGATACCCGTGGAGTCGGCCATCTCTTCACGACCGCCGAAGGTGGTCTCACCGATGGTCACCTGCCACTCGTTGGAGTTGCCGATGACGTTCCAGGTCTCAGGAGCCTCGGCAATCTCACCGAGGTACTTGTTGGTGTCCCACTCATAGACGGGTCTCATGTCGCCCGGGGCATGCTTGGCTGCCGGATAGTGATAGAGCGGCATGAAGGCGCCGTAGGAGTCGGCATTATAGGTGACGAACACAGCCCCGTCGGCCGAAGCCTTCTTGCCCACGATGAAGTTGGTGCAAGCCATTGACCATTGTACATTTAACATTGAACATTGAATGGCAACGGCTATCAATATTAAAAATCGTTTCATCATTTTACTTCTTATTATTTTAAACACAGAGACACAGAGGTACAGAGTTTTATTTTTTATTATCAATAATAACCTCTGTGTCTCTGTATCTCTGTGTTGATGATTACTTAACAAGCTTTGAACGACATGTCGAGGCCTTTGACGGAGTGCGTGAGGGCTCCGACGGAGATGAAGTCGACACCCTGCTCGGCATAGTCGCGGATGGTGTCGAAGGTGATACCCCCACTCGACTCGGTCTCAAACCGACCTGCGATGATATCAACCGCCTTCTTCGTGTCGGGCACAGAGAAGTTGTCGAGCATGATCCGGTCGACGCCTCCATGATCGAGCACCTGCTGGAGCTCGTCGAACGAGCGTACCTCGATCTCGATTTTCAGGTCGAGACCTTTCTCCTTCAGGTAGGCGTGACAACGGTCGATGGCATTCACGATGCCACCGGCGAAGTCCACATGGTTGTCCTTCAGCAGGATCATGTCGAAGAGTCCGATACGATGGTTACAGCCGCCGCCAATCTTCACGGCCTGCTTCTCGAGCATGCGCATGCCCGGCGTGGTCTTCCGGGTGTCGAGCACACGGGTATGGGTGCCCTTCAAGCGCTCCACATAGCGGTTGGTCATCGTGGCAATGCCGCTCATGCGCTGCATGATGTTCAGCATGAGGCGCTCTGTCTGGAGCAGCGAGCGCACCTTGCCGGTCACGATCATGGCGATGTCGCCCTTCTTCACACGGGTTCCGTCCTGCATCAGCACCTCCACCTGCATGGTGGGGTCGAAGCGACGGAACACCTCCTTGGCGATCTCCACACCAGCCAGGATACCGTCCTCCTTGATGAGCAGATGGCTCTTGCCCATCGCGTCCTCGGGGATGCAGCACAGGGTGGTATGGTCGCCGTCGCCAATATCTTCTGCAAACGACAGGTCGATCAGCCTGTCAACAAGTTCGTTTACGCTTAACATATTTCTTTATGATTTTCAACACAGAGGTACAGAGACACAGAGGATTTTATTTACAATTTCCTTATTGACCATTTACGATTTTTCTCTGTGTCTTTGTATCTCTGTGTTTATTTATTAAAAGTAAAGGCCGAAGCCGATGCGGAGGCCGAAGCCGGAATAGTCGCTGTCCTTGAAGCTATGCTCATAGTAGATCTCGGGCTCCACCGTGACACGGCCGCTCAGGAAGAAGGCGTAACCGGCATGCACCTCGGGCACGAAATCGTCGAAGCCCGTGGAATGGGCATACTTGGCGATGACACCTCCATAGACACCGATCTGGTCGAAGTAGTAACGCACACCGGCACCCAGCTGCGTCGAGGTGATCGAGCCATTGGAGATATTCGCATACTCGAGCTTGCCCAGGGCCATCCAGTTGTCGAGGAAGAAATAACCTGCCTGACCTGCGATGCCAAATGACCACTCGGAAGCCTTGCTGTAAGAGAGTGAAGCACTCGATGCCGAGGCACCTACATAGAACTTACCCTGCTCGAACGGGGTACCTGAATCATTCAAATACTGTGCGTTTGCACTTACTGCCATCATCAGGCCGATGGCCGCCATCATCATTTTTTTCATACTATGTCAGTTTAAAATTAATACCAATTTATTATATTCAACACAGAGGTACAGAGACACAGAGGATTATATTTACAATTTTCTTATTGACGATTTACGATTTTTTTCTTTACTCTGTGTCTCTGTATCTCTGTGTTTTATTTACTTCTCTCTTTTCTGAACCATAAAAAGAACCATAAAATAGACACGACGCCCGTAACTGCTGCGATCATCAGCGCATACGAGAGGTCGAGGCTGAATACCTGCTCACTCAGCAGGAACGTAGTGCAAACAATCGTCATAAAGATAGCAGGAATCAGCGTGATGAAGTATGGTTTCTTTTGGCGTACCAGATAAACAGTGACAGCCCACAGCATGAAGACCGAAAGCGTCTGATTGCTCCAGCCAAACCAGCTCCAGATCTTACCGAAACCCTCCTTGTCGGACATCTGCCAGATGAGCAGGGCGATGACGGTCGCAAACAGGGGAATGCAGATATACAGACGCTTGCGGATAGACTTCTGCTCCAGCTTCACAAAATCGGCAATGATGAGGCGGCATGAGCGTAAGGCTGTATCACCACTGGTGATAGGTGCTGCAACAACTCCCAGCAGAGCCAGGATACCACCAAACAAGCCCAACCAGTCGTTACAGATAACATTGACAATAGAAGGTGCATCCTTCACCACGTCCTGTCCTCCAGCAACCAGCTGATAGCCTGGTGTAGGATCGTTATAAAAGAAGTACATGGCTACAGTAGCCCAGATCAGCGCAACAATACCTTCGGTGATCATAGCGCCATAGAAAATCGGGCGCCCCATCTTCTCGCTTTTCAGACAGCGGGCCATCAACGGGCTCTGCGTAGCGTGGAAACCACTGATAGCGCCACAGGCGATGGTGATAAACAGGCAAGGGAAGATATTCTTCGGCGTCATAGCCTCTGTGCTCAAACCCTCCCAAATCTCAGGGATAGAAGGCCACTTGACAAACAGCACCACTGTCAGGGCAGCAGCCATGAAGAGCAGCGAGAAGGCAAACAAGGGGTATATCTTACCAATAATCTTATCGATAGGCAGCATCGTGGCGATGATGTAGTAGACAAAAATCACGATGATCCAGAACGTGTATTGGCCAGCGCTCTCCACGATGGCGGCAGGTTCCCACATATCACCCAGTATCTTAGCAGGACTGAACACAAACACAGCGCCTACCATCATCAGCAGAAAAACCGTAAACACCAGCATAATCTGCTTGGTGGTATTGCCCAGATAGCTACCGATGATCTCTGGCTGATTAGCGCCCCCGTGGCGCATGGACAGCATGCCTGAGAAATAATCGTGAACCGAACCGGCAAAGATACAGCCAAAAACTATCCACAGATAAGCAGCAGGACCAAACATCGCACCCATGATGGCACCGAAGATGGGACCTGTACCTGCAATGTTCAGAAACTGGATCATGAAGATCTTCCAATAAGGAAGCACCATAAAGTCAACACCGTCGGCTTTTGCAACGGCTGGCGTCTGGCGGTCATCTGGTCCGAAAACGCGCTCCACGAAACGGCCGTAGAGCAGATATCCAAGCACAAGAGCTATCAAGCTCAACAGAAATGAAATCATTTTATATACAATTTTAAGTTATTTTGATGCAAAAGTACGAATAATTTTCAATTTTCAATTCTCAATTCTCAATAATTTAGTAACTTTGCAGCAAATTTTTCTTAAATAGCATCATTTTGAAAACAATTATACGGATTTTCCTGCTTTTATTGCTTGTGTCCAACACTTGGGCGCAGACTCCCAAACATGAAGTCAGAGCCGTCTGGCTCACCACCCTCCAGAACCTCGACTGGCCTCGGTCACGGACAGCCTGGCAGCAGAAGCAGGAGCTCATCAGCATACTCGACCAGCTGCAGAAAGCCAACATCAACACCGTGCTTATACAGACCCGCGTGAGGGCCACCACCATCTTCCCCTCGGACATCGAGCCCTGGGATGCCTGCATGTCGGGCTCCTACGGCACGTCGCCAGGATACGACCCGCTTCTGTTCTGCATCGACGAGTGCCATAAGCGGGGCATGGAGTGTCACGCCTGGATCGTCACCATCCCCGTGGGCAAGTGGAACTCCTACGGCTGTAAGCTGCTCAGGAAGAAATACCCCAAGCTGATCAAGAAGATCGGCGATGAGGGCTATATGGACCCTGAGAAGCCGCAGACGGGCGACTATCTGGCACGCATCTGCCAGGAGGTGACCCGACGCTACGACATCGACGGCATCCACCTCGACTATATCCGCTATCCGGAGACCTGGAAGCTCAAGGTGAGCCGACAACAGGGACGGCAGTATATCACGGACATCGTCAGGCAGATCAACAGGGCCGTCAAGACCTGGAAACCCTGGGTGAAGCTCTCCTGCTCGCCCATCGGCAAATACGACGACCTGCCACGCTTCAGGAGCTTCGGATGGAACGCCAACACCACCGTCTGCCAGGATGCACAGGGCTGGCTGCGCAGCGGACTGATGGATGCTCTCTTCCCCATGATGTACTTCCAGGGCAACCACTTCTACCCCTTCGCCGTCGACTGGCAGCAGCACAGCTATGGCCGTATCGTGGCTCCGGGACTGGCCATCTACATGCTCCACCCGAGAGAGAAGAACTGGAACCTCGACGTGATCACCCGTGAGATGAACTTCCTCCGCGAACTGGGACTTGGATGCACTTTCTTCAGAAGTAAGTTCCTGACAGACAATACGAAAGGTATCCTGACCTTCACGAAAGACTTTAATGACTGCCCCGCTCTTATTCCCCCGATGACATGGGCAGGGAAACGTGCACCGACCACCGTCAGGAACCTGCACCTGCAGCGGGGCATCCGCTACGACCAGCTGTCGTGGCAGGCGGCCCGCGACCTGTCGGGAGGCGACTACCTATTATATAATGTCTATGCGTCGGAGACCTACCCGGTGGACACCAAGGATGCCCGCAACCTGATTGCCACCCGCCAGAAGACGCTGTCGGTCAACGTGCCCCACAAGGGCCGGCTGCTCCATTATGCGGTGACAGCCACCGACCGATACGGCAATGAGAGTGAGGCCGCCGGGAGTCCCGCATACGGCGGAAAGTTGCGAAAACCGGTCGATTTCAGGGGGCTTATCATGGGGCAACCGCTAAAAAAGTACAAATAGACAAACTTTTGAGCGGAAAAAACAATGCCGTTTACCAATAATTTACTAATTTTGCAGCATTCAATCTAACAACGAATAAAACAAGTCAATATGGAAAGAACATGGAGATGGTTTGGCAAGAAAGACAAGATCACACTTGCCATGCTGAAGCAAATCGGTGTTGAGGGCATCGTGACTGCCCTGCACGACGTACCCCTCGGAGAAGTCTGGACACGTGAGAAGATCCGCGACCTCCGCGAGTACATTGAGAGTTACGGAATGCGCTGGAGCGTCGTCGAGTCGCTGCCGGTAGTGGAAACCATCAAGTACGGAGGCCCTGACCGTGACCACCAGATCGAGGTCTACAAGGAGAGTCTGCGCAACCTCTCGGCAGAGGGCATCCACTGCATCTGCTACAACTTCATGCCTGTGCTCGACTGGGCGCGTACAGACCTGTTCCACAACAATCCCAACGGGGCCACGAACCTCTACTTCAACTATGCGGAGTTCGCCTACTTCGATATCTATATCCTGAAGCGCGAGGGTGCCCGCGAGGAGTGGGCCAAGTTCCAGTTCCCCGAGGGCTGGGGCGAAGGCCGCAACGTGCTGGCAGAGTGCGACGAGCTGGCCAAGACCATGACGCCCGAGAAGGATCACAAGCTTGTGGAGAACATCGTCATCAAGACACAGGGTTTCGTCAGCGGCAACTTCAGCGAGAACGACGAGGCTCCCGTCCAGAAGTTCCGTGAGTTCCTCGACCTCTACAAGGGCATCGACAAAGCCCAGCTGCGCGAGAACATGAAGTACTTCCTCGAGGCCATCATGCCGACGTGTGAGGAGTGCGGCATGAACATGTGCGTACACCCCGACGATCCTCCCATCGAGATCCTCGGTCTGCCGCGCATCGTCCGTACTGAGGAGGATATCCAGTGGTTCCTCGATGCCGTGCCCAACAAGCACAACGGCCTGACGTTCTGCGCAGGTTCGCTCTCAGCTGGTGCCTATAACAACGTGGTGGAGCTGGCCAAGAAGTTCGCCCCGCGCACGCACTTCGTCCATCTGCGCTCCTGCCATATCTTCCCCAACGGCGACTTCACCGAGGCCTCTCACCTGGGCGGACGTGCAGACCTGATCGAGCTCTGCCGCATCTTCGAGAAGGAGAACCCGGCATTGCCCATGCGTGTGGATCACGGCATGACGTTCACCGACGAGCCTGGTGGCATCATGGATGAGAGCAGTCACGGTCACAATGCGGGCTATACGCTCCTCGGCCGTATGTTCGCCCTCGGACAGGTGCAGGGTATCCTCGCCACCGTCGACCGCGACCTCGGCCTCGAATACAAACAACCGGGATTCTTTGATTAGTATTAATAAACACAGAGGTACAGAGACACAGAGATTATTATGATAGAGATAAAAAAAGAGTTATACAAAACTCTGTGTCTCTGTATCTCTGTGTTGAATAAAAATAAATAAACACAGAGGTACAGAGACACAGAGGTTTTTATTTAGGTCTATATGGAAGAGACAATAACACTCAACAAAGCAGAATTTGACGATTACAACGCCTTATCCAGACAAGTAATCGGTGCAGCCATAGAAGTTCACAAATATTTAGGGGCTGGACTATTAGAATCCGCTTATGAGTATTGTCTGAAAACCGAATTGGAGAGTCAAGGATTAAAAGTTGAGACACAAGTAGATTTGCCTTTATATTATAAAGGAATCAATACAAGTAAATACTACAGAATTGACATGCTGGTAGATGACAAGATCATTGTTGAACTAAAAGCTGTTGATAATCTCCTTCCCATCCATGAAGTCCAATTGGTTACGTATCTGAAACTAACAGGGAAGGCAATTGGGCTACTCATCAACTTCAATGTTCCTGTACTTAAAGAAGGTATTAAACGCAAAATCAATGCACGTGTAGAATACAACGGTATCAAACCTATCAGAGAATAGAAAACTCTGTGTCTCTGTATCTCTGTGTACTGGTTATTTCTTCAGAATTTTGCCATCTTAATGGCGACTACGGCACATTCATCGCCCTTGTTTCCTAATCGTCCACCGCTTCGGTCCTTAGCCTGCTCGAGGTTGTCGGTAGTGAGAAGTCCGTAGACGACGGGGATGTCGTTGGTGACATTGAGCTGTGCTATGCCCTGGGTGACACCCTGACAAATATAGTCGAAATGGGGAGTCTCTCCACGGATGACGCATCCTAGGATGATAATGGCATCATAGCGGTCGTTGCGGGTCATCTGACTGGCACCGTAAATAAGCTCGAAAGAGCCGGGAACGGTCTTGACGATGATGTTCTCAGGCAGTGCACCGTGCTTTTTGAGCGTGGAGACCGTACCGTCAAGCAATGCGCCAGTGATTTCAGGATTCCATTCAGCCACCACAATGCCGAAGCACATGTTGGAGGCGTCAG
>JAEEGJ010006340.1_pt1 | contig 35630 bp, 36 predicted proteins | sample 8958761 | NCBI WGS metagenome assembly JAEEGJ01 (sample SAMN16246546, study PRJNA631951) | gut metagenome | biome: gut microbiome; feature: rumen; material: RS-attached | host: Bos | place: Iran: Karaj | collected 2018-10
AAGTGATTTAGAATAGTAGACATGGCCGAGCAAAATAATCTAGAAGACATCAATAAAAATAGTGATGTTAAACCTAAAAAACATATAGTAGGTAAAGTCTTTGCCATTATCTTTATGGCTATCGACACTATTGCGTTAGTTTTTTGATTACACTTGCTCAACCAATTGTTAATATTTTTGCGTTTTTTATATACTTTTTCTAATTATGGATTGTCTTAACTAGTGAGGGCCCTCAATGAAAGTATCTATAGCGGTGGCTAAGAAGTTTGTTCTTGGAGACGAGAACGCCGTTTCTGAAGTCTATTTTAAGTATAGAAGTCTTTTATATTTCATCATTTCCACATATGTTAAGACAAAAGAAGATTGCGAAGATGTCTATCAAAATGTCTTTATGACAGTTTTGAATAAGAAAGGAGATATAAAAGACGCATCTACTTTGCATAGTTACTTATGTTCAACCACTAGGAATCTGGCTATTAACTTTGCTAAGCAATCATCAAAATATGTCTCATTGGAAAATGATGAAGACGTTGCATCGACGGATAAAGAAAGAATAGACGATCTTCTCCCATACAACCTGACTAAAGAAGAAAAAGCTTTAGTTGGTTACAAACTATGCTTTGCTCTATCTTATAAGGAAATATCTGAACTTATGGATGTGCCTATCCCAACGCTAAAAGTAAGATACTCTCAAGCTTTGAAAAAGATTAAGGAGGCAAATCATGAATAAGTTAGTTATCAAACAAGCTTTTTTTAAAGAATTAAACTCAGGTTTACCTGAAATTCCTAACATCAAACCTTTTAAGAAAACTCCAATGCGTAAAGTATTGCCGTTTTCAATTATCTTTTCATCTGTTGCTGCGACTGCTGCACTAGCAATCATTCTTACCGTTGCTAATCGCCAAAATCCAAACGAAATATTTAATATTTCTCCAAAACCAGATCAAACGGCAGTGCAAAGAGGGGAAAATAGTGACTGGAAAACATTCATCAAAGCCAAGCGAGGTCCTCTAGAAAAGCAAGAACTAGAAATTGCTTTTTGCCATGGTAATTGGTTTGCTAATGCTCTTTTAAAAGAAGCAGGAGGTCCAGTGCTTGACTATTTTAATGGCGAGCAAATGACCACTCTTAAATTAATGAGAATTGTTAATTATGAGCCGGTTTCAATTTATGAGCATACTGCAACATTGTATGAGAATGTTTGCGGTGATATGTTCAGTTCATCATCTAATTTTACTTTTGTTGATTCAATTACAGTAGACGATATAAAACAACTATCTTCTGAAGAAGAAGGAAGTATAGGTTATTACATAAGAATAGAAAGTATCGATGGTGGTTCTTTAGAATTTTCTTTTGAAGGCGATACAACAAAAGAACACTATATCGTTAGTTCAAACAACTCCTACATCAATTACGAGATTACTAATCAGGAGATCATGCTGTTTCCTGATTAAGAGTAGAAAGGAGATGTCATGAAATCAATATTATTAGTTACTACTCTTTTTTTGCTGTCGCCTTCATTGCTTCAGCCAAACAACAAAACAACAATTAAAGGCACTGAACAAGTTGTTAAACTATCGAATTCAGTAAGCCAAACAAATCAAGAAGAATACATATTCGACTTTGGTGAAAGCGCTGTTTCCGAAAACAGATTGTTTGAATGTAAACTTACTTATAATTTAGGAAAAAGCATCAATTTAAGATTTCGAGGCAATATAGAAGTTTTGAAAGAAAAACACGATATAAATCAATGTGTTATGATTTTGTCTTTGCCTAGAGGACAAGGACAATTAGATATCTCGGTCGTACATAATGGCGGACGACGTGTTATAAGTGTCTATTCATCTCTTTCATCAGATGGTTTTTATCATGTTTCATCATTATCACAGTATGCCGCGGATTTTGCTGCTGGGAATATTGAAAACCAAGAGTATTTTGACAACAATACTATTGATTCTGTTGACATCGGTCCTACTCCAGATTCTGAAAGCGGAGGTCCAGTTATTCACAGGGCTATTGGATCAGGTCGTGTTTATGGATATTTACGTTGGACAGATGCTCAAACCAACACTCATCCTCTGATTGGAGCAAGAGTAAAATTAACATTTGATTTAAGTTGGGGAAGTGTCACGACATATACTAATTCAAACGGCTATTACGATATAAGCTTTAGCAATATGTGGACTGCTTCTTTTGATTTTGTTACAACTATTCATATATACGCTGATTGCGATCAATGTGGTGTTGCTAATTCAAGTAATACACTATATGAGAAAACGTTTAGAGTATCTGGCTTATCAAGCAGTACGCCTTATGAGCAATCATATACTTTTGACCCAACAACTGACGGAGACTTGGGAAAAGCGATGAGCATTTTTACTGCCGCAAGGAACTATTCAGAATATGCTCGTAGCCTTAATGGTGGCAGTTCCATCGCTAAATGTACAGTCAGATATCCAACCACAGATAGCGCTGCTTATATCAATGGCGAAAATTATATAAGATTGGGAAACGAATCGCATCGCGTTAGTACATCTCGACCAGCGGTGTACGCATGCTGGGACACAATCGGCCATGAATATGGGCATCATTTGCAAAAGCATTTCTTCTATAGAACCTACTACGGATCCCATACTGATAACACAAATGATTTTTATACATATCTTGAGGAAAAGAATACAACAAATAGTCCAACGTATGTCCTTCCTTCGAGTGATTATTCGAACGCAAAAAAACAATCTATGGGTTTAGCTTGGAAAGAATCTTGGCCAACATTTTTTGCGATTTCTGCTCAAGATAGTTTTGATAGTGATATAAAAAGTATCGCAACAGTAGGCGATCCCATTTATGATTCCTTCAATGGAGTTGTTACCAATCTTAATGGCTTGAGACAATATGGTGAGATGGATGAGAATACAATAATAATGTTTCTTTATCAGCTTTGGGACACAGCCAACTCGGGTGAAGATAACATTTCGATTAGCGATTCAGACCTTTGGACGGTTATGGTGTCCACAAATCCAGAATTCTTCTCCAGTTTTATATCTGCGCTTTATGGCAGTGGTTTATCTTTTGATAGGTGGTCATTAGGACGTCTTCTAGAATATTTTAAATTTAGCGCTTCAAGTATATTTGTTAGTGTTAGCCAAGCTAACTACGCTAATGTTCCTACTATTTATTGGACTAGAAACGGATATGATGTCTTTTATCGCGGTCAAACATATAGTTTGTCAAATGATAAATTTGATATTTTTTTCTATGCTTCTGACAATAGCGAAATTTTCCATAAAACACACCTGTCAGGATCCTCATATACTTTAAGCTCAGAAGAGTGGAATAATATTTTAATAGCTACTGGGAACACATACAAAATTATGATTAAAGCGTATGATTCATTTGGAATAGAAAGCGGACCTTATTACTCAAATGTTCATGAGTATTCAAAACCTTCTGGTGCAGAAGTATCGCTCTACTTGAACAATGATTCAGCAATGAGATATTTTGAAAAAACAATTGCCATCGCTCCTGGCACCAAGTGGAAGATGCATCTAAATTTCCCTTACGCAGGTAAAAAAGCGATTCAAACGTTCGGAGATGCGGATACAATGATTTGGTTATACCAGGCCGATGGCCACACTCTTATTGATTCTGATGATGATTCAGGATATGGGCGTGATGGATACGGAAAAAATGCATACCTTCTTTTAGATGCAGAGGCGAATGTCGACTATGTTTTAGAAGTAGGATTATATGATGATGATGTCGGAGCAAAAACCAAAGTAACAATTACCCCATTCGCAGGTGATTTAGAACATGGTTACTCTACTTTCAATTGTTTCAAGAGCTTTTTAAATATCAATACTTACCACAATTTTACGTGGTATAGCGGTCTCTCTCTACACTGCTCATCAGTTTTAACTTGGACACCTCCAGCGAATGGAAACTATACAATCAGCCTTGAAAGCAATTTTGATAACTATCTATATGTCATAGATCCTGCTGATGCTGAACCAATTGTCGAAAATGTTCATTATAACGATGATTACAATGGTTTAAATGCAGGTCTTACAAACGATTATCTTGCGTCAAAGACGTACTATGTAGTCTATTGCCAATTACATCCGGGCATCGAATATAGTAATCGCTCGATTACAGTGCGCTTCCAAATTAATCAATTTAATTAGTTAAGCATCTTTGATTTAGTTAACTAAAGACATTAATTATATGGACTACTCTCATCGATAAAACGGTGAGAGTTTTTGTTATATAGCTGTTAGAAACAAATCTTTTTTCGATAATCTAGCAGTTTTTTATAAATAAATAGTCTAATTTGTGAAAGTGATTTAGAATAGTAGACATGGCCGAGCAAAATAATCTAGAAGACATCAATAAAAATAGTGATGTTTCCTCTGATAAACATCTTTTAGGTAAAATCATCGCTATTATCTTTATGGCTATCGACACTATTGCGCTAGCGGTATTTTTCATTTCTATCTCTGTTAATGAATATGGACACATGCAGTTATTCTCTTTCAATAATAAAAGTGGTCCAACTACTGCACCTACTTACTCCACCTCGCAAGTTCCTGAATGGATTACTACCGCGAAGCATACTGAAAATAAATTGCTCTATCACATTAACTGTCAAATAGGTAAACAAGCAGGAATATCGTGCACTGAAATCGCTAGTGTCACTTATGAACAAATTGGTCAAGACTTATATAACTTCTATATCTCAGGTTTTGCAGGTAGTATGCTTTATAAACTCTCTATTACTAACTTAAGTACCACTGAAGATATTCAATCATATGTGATAGATATGCCTTATTCATCAATTGATGCCTATGAATACACTCTTTCTTATACAGATTTCATTTCAATGGATGTCACTAATCATTCAACAATGTACTATAGCAAGGGTCCTGATGATAAAGAGTTAATGTCTGGTTACTATTATGATGACCATATGTTCTTTGTGTATATGGAACATGAAAGAAAACCATTACCCGCGAATGAAGAAGCGGATCAAATATATAAACATGGTAGTTTACTTGAAGATTACTATTACTATCTTAAAGATGCGAAGGAGAATTAGTTATGACTTATCCAGTAATTATCGGTGATAAAGAATACACCAAAAGTCAATTATTAGAGTATGGTAAAAGAACTTATCCAAAGTTCTATTGGATACCAAGAGGTATTGGCCTTGGTTTTACTATTTTGGGCACTCTTGCCTTACTTATCAGCTTAGTCCTAATGGCGGAACTACAATCCTCAATTGATGAATATAACGAAAGTATTAAATCTTACCAATACATCACTGTCGAACCAGAATCAATGCCAGCGCAGATGTACTTTTATATCGTTGTTTATTCAATCATGATTTTCATTGGCATCATATTATTAGTGGTCAGCGCTATTAAAAAACCAGAACAAGCCTATATTGACCATGCTTATAGAAGATTAACTCAAATTGAAAATAATAGAGCAATGAGAGAGGCTTATGAAGAAAAGTCTAAAGAGCCCGTTAAAGAAGAAGAAATCGATCCAAAACTTGAAGAACTTAAGAAATATAAAAAGCTATTAGATGAAGGTCTCATCACTCAAGAAGTGTATGATGCTAAACAAGAGGAGTACGTCAATGGGAGAAGTAATTCTAGAAATCCTTGGTAAGTATTATAAAAGAAGTGTCTTAATCCAATTTGGAAAAGATCACGACGACGCAAGAAAGAAAGCTAGAGGACACGGTATTGGCTGTAGTATTTTTGGTTTGATTCTTGTGATTTTATATCTTAGTGCGGAAGCCATTATTAGCTCTAGTTGGTTTTTTATTGTTTTCCTTCCAATCATTGCTTTATTTGCCTTTGGTGGTCAAACCGTACTAATTGCCACTGCCATTGTTTCTTCTTTCTTTTTACTATTAGGTATTGGATTATTAATTTTTTCTGTCATTGATAGAAAAGAGGATTATTATATAAACATTGCTAAAGACTATATTTATCGTAAGGAAAAGAATAAAACATGGAAAAAGCAGTCATAAACGGTAAGGAATACACCAAAGAAGAAGTTATTCAAATTGGTCAAGAACACTTTGAAGCGGCTATTAGATTACGTAAGTACGGTATCTTTCTTACGGCTTTAGGCTTAGGGTTTCTTATTATTTCGTTGGTGTTCTTTCTTCTAATATCTAATTCCCTTATCGAATTTGATGAATGGGCATCGGGCTTAGGAGCGTATTACACAACCGTAGTAGGGCTATTTGCTTCCGGGATATGTCTACTTATTGGTTTAGTTACTTTATTCCTATCATTTACTAAATCAGACGATCAAGAATACATTAAAGCGGGTGTTATTTATTTAAATAAACAGGCTAATAAATAGTGATAAGTGATAAAAGAGAGACTGTGTAACATCATAAAAACAAAATAATCATGTAAAATAAAGTCAGAAGAGGACATAACAAAATGACAACATATCCTTTGACTATTGGTGAAAAAGAATACTCTAGAGACGAGCTCCTAGAAGTGGGCAAGAATAAATTCAGAGCGAATATCTATGAAGCCATTACAGGTATTTCATTTATCTTAATCGCTATCTTAAACGCAGTGTTTATTGTTTTCTTTGATCAAGTTGTTGATACAATTCATCAATTTACATACGTGTTTGATGTGCTCTTATTCGTTTATTACTTCTTACGTTGGTTGACAATCTTCTGGATTGCTAATGGTATCTTCTCTTTAGGATTCTTAATCTTCGGTATTGTAATGTTCGTTAGATCATTCAAGAAAAAGAAAGATAAGACCTACGTTCAAGCGGGTATTAATTACCTCAGTAAACAACAAAGAAAAATGAAGAAGGCTTAAAAACCTTCTTTTTAATATTTGCCCTTATATATAAAGACTTGTAAAATGAAAACGAAATATAAGGGAATTATAGTTATGAATTACAAGAAACGTTTGTTGTGCACGGTTATTCCTTTTTTAACCGCCTCCTTTTTAGTGGGCTGTAATAAAAATAAACAACCAGAAAGTAGTGAACAAAAGCCATTAGAAATTGGTGACACAGTGAAAGAATGGAAATCTTCTAAAGATTATGAAGAAGCGCCTTTAGGTACCGCGAATGAAAATAGTCGAGGTGAAATCGTTAAAGATTTAGGCCATGAAGATAAAAGCTCTATCAAATATGAGGTCATTTACAAAGCCAAAGAAACTTATCTTGGTAGTGACTTATTAGAAACTCCATACTTTACTGAAGATGACGCAAAGAACGGAGATATTATCTCTTTATATGCTTATGTTCCTAGCGATAGCAATATCGCTTCTTTACAATTAGAAGTACTCCCTATTTCTATGGATAAGGGCATGAAGAGTGATTTATTAACTATCGATGAAAACACCGTTAATACATGGATTAGATTAGTGGTTTCCTTTGATACTTTAGAAACTTTAGGGGCGATTAGACTTAACTATACTCTCGCGGACACTAGTTATAGCGCCTCATTCTATGTTGATGATATTAATATCACTTTAGGCGCTGAAACAGTGAAGACGGATTATGAATATAAGGATGAATCTTTATATCAAACATATGAAGAGTTCTTTAAAGTGGGATGCTGTATGTCATCACAAATGCTTCAAAATACTGAACTAAGAAAGATTGCTAGAAATGACTTCAATAGTGTGACCGCGGAAAACGAAGGTAAACCAGAAAGAATCTTAGATCAAAAGACTTGTCAACAATTAGCGAAGTCTGATGAAAGCGCAGTGGCTATCACAAGCGCACCATTTGAAAAGATTTATGACTTCTGTGAAGCTAACCATATTAAAGTGAGACACCACACATTCGTTTGGTATTCTCAAGTTCCTGAATGGTTCTTTAAAAAAGGCTACAACAATAGCAGTTCTAATGTTTCTAAAGATGTGATGCTCAAAAGAATGGAAAACTTCATTAAGATTACTTTAGAAACCATTAACAATAGATGGCCAGGTCTTGTTTATGCGATTGACGTCGCTAATGAGGCTGTGGAAAATCACACAATTAGAAATAACAACAACATGTGGTATACCGTCATTGGTAAAGACTTTGTCTATTACGCATTTAAATACGCAAGACAATATGCCGCGGAAGGTCAAAAGCTTTACTATAATGACTGGTCATATGATAATGACGCTCAAAACTTAACATATGCTTTAAATACCTTATTAACACCAATCATTAATGAAGGTCTTATTGATGGAGTGGGTATCCAAGGTCATAAAGGTATTAATGAGAATATGGAAATCATCTTAAACGACGCTAAGCAAATATTTAAAAAAGGTTTAGAGTGTCAAATCACTGAATTCGATCTTACCATCAGTGGCACTTCTGAATACACTAAACAAAAGACCGCTATTAAAAACTTAATTACCAAAATCTTAAAAGGTAATATTGAAGGCACAATGAATGTTGATGCTTTTGTGATGTGGGGTATTGATGACGCTCACTCTTGGAGAAGAAATCAACACGCTTTACTCTTTACTGATAAATTTGGTAAAAAGCCAGCCTATTATGGCTTCTTAGAAGCTATTCAAAGTGTAAGACCAGTAGAGGAGGTCACGGAATAATATGACTCTTAATTATCAATTACCATCCTCCTTATCTTTTGACACTTGTGATTTAGTGGATAAAGAAGTTAATAACCTTTTAAGTCAACAAGATTATGACGCAGTAGTGCTTGATGCTAGTAACACTAAATACATCTCTAGTGCGGGTTTACGCGTTGTTTTAGGCATTAAAAAGAAAGTGGATAACACTTCTGTCATTAATGCTTCTACAGAAGTCTACGATATCTTTGATATGACGGGCTTTACTAAGATCGTCAATATTGAAAAAGCTTTCCCTCAAATATCTACTGAAGGTTGCCCATTAATTGGTAAAGGCGCTCATGGAGCGGTTTATCGTTTAGCTCCTGATACTATCGTTAAAGTCTATTACGATAAGCATACAACGTTAGATGATATTAAAAATGAAAGAGAACTTTCTAAGAAAGCCTTTGTCATGGGTTTACCAACAGCGATTGCTTTACAAATCGTTAAAGTAGGGGAAGACTATGGCACAATATTTGAACTATTAGACGCTAGTTCATGTTCTAAATATGTGAATGAAAGCCAAGAAAACACTGACTCTTTTATTGATCAAGCAGTCAAAGTACTTAAACATATGCATAGTCGAGTGGTTAGTGATGGCTCCTTACCAGATATGAAGAAGTTATCATTTGGCTATTTAGAAAAAGTTAAAAGCTTCTTAGATGAACAAACATATAAAACACTTTATAAATTAATTGATGAAGTACCAGATTCAAGAACATTAATGCATGGTGATTTCCATCTTAAAAACCAACTAATGGTGGGTAATGACTTAATGCTCATTGATATGGATACTTTATGCGTTGGTGATCCAATCTTTGAATTAGCTTCGATTTGTAATTCCTATTATGAATTTAGTCTTTTAGATTCAAGAGCGGTGGAAGACTTCCTTGGCATCTCCGTTGATAAAGCGAGATACATTTGGAAAGAACTCTCAAGAAAGTACTATTCTGATTTAAGTGATGAAGAATATATCAAAATCTCTAATAAAGCTAGAGTACTAGGCTGCATGAGAGCGCTTCATTTCTTCCATAAGCGTGGTTATCCAAAAGAAACATTCGATCAATGCCTTAACGATATGAAAGAAGCACTTGCTAAAATTGCATAATTTAGTACCACCGTACCAAAAAATACATTGTATTTTTAATTTTATTTGATAAAGGACTAATCTTCAAAAAGTGTAAAACTTCGCATTTTTTGAATTCAAAAAGTGTAAAACTTCGCATTTTTTGAAATATTGTGCTATAATAAATGTGAGGATTAAAGAATGGAACTATACAGAAAAGCTTACAAGGATTTGCTTAAATGGAAATCTAGCCAAGATAAAAAGCCGCTCATTATTGATGGCTTAAGGCAAGTTGGGAAAAGTTATTTGGCACAAAGATTTGGTGAAAAGTACTACGAAAATGTTATAGTTTACGATTTGCGATTTGATGGCAATGCAAGAGACATATTCAGCCAAAATGGGCCGAATAAAAAAATAGATGTTGATACCATCATTCAAAGATCAAGAATCTATTACTCAGATAAAAAAATAGAACCAAATAAGACTTTACTAATTTTGGACGAGATTAATGATTGTGCTCCTGCCAGGGAGTGTTTAAAACTTTTTTCTCAAGAGTATGGATATGATGTAATTGCTACCGGAAGCTTGCTTGGATTGTCTGATTTTAAGGTAAAGAACATCCCAGCTGGTTATGATAACTATTTAACTCTCAAGCCACTTGATTTTGAAGAATTCCTAATAGCCCTTGGCGTAAGTGATAAGACAATTGAACTAATTTATGATTCGGTCAGAAAGCATGTTCGTTTAGACGATAATCTTTTGGACATTATTTATAATTATTTTCTGAGGTACATAACGGTTGGTGGCATGCCTCGGTCTGTTGTGCGCTTTTTGGAAACAAACGATTTAATGGAATCTAGGATGGTTTTAACAAATCTTTTGAAAGATTACTTAAACGACTTTGGTACAAAATACAATGAAGATGGAAGCAAAGTGATTGATAGCAGATTGTTTTTAAAAACATCAAAACTCTTCTCATCCATTCATATGCAACTTGCTAAAGAAAACAGCAAAAAATTTAAATACAAAGACATTGAAGGTGGTGGAAGAAGCGAGGAGTTCTCTGATGCTATTACTTGGCTCGAAAAAACTGGATTAATAGTTAGATGCTTTAACATGTCAGCTGTTGAAACACCATTGAATGGCAATTATTGTCCAGATAAGTTTAAAATTTATTTCCCTGATATTGGGCTTCTTGTTGCTTCATATCCTCCTATGCTTCTAAATGAGATTATTTCTGGGAAGTTAGGAGCTTATAAAGGCGCTCTTTATGAATCGATTGCGGCCGAAATGCTATACAAAGAGAATGTTCCGTTATTCTATTTCGAAGATACTTTGCAACATCTTGAAAATGATTTTTTAGTTGAAACCACCAAAGGAATTGATGTATTTGAAGTCAAATCAACAAATGGCAGAATGAATTCGGCGAAAGCGCTTCTGAACAAAGACTCACCATACAAAGACCAGATTGATCAGATTATTAAATTGATAGATAAAAGATATGGTGATGGTGACTTTTACAAAACATTTCCTCGATTTCTCCTTGGCTTTATGATGGCGGTAGAAAAGGAAAGAATTAAAGAAAAAACCAAATTACCGCCTCTTCCTAAAATCTAGAATAATACATTATTTACATTATGAGTAAACGTAAAACTGATTTCTTTCAAAAACCATTCATGAAGGTGCTATTAACATTAGTTAGCACTGTTCTTTCTACTTTAGTTTTAGCGTTCTCCGCTTTAACGATTTTACAAATCTATGAAAAGACACCAGAAGAAGCTAGTAAGTTTTTAATTTGGGTCTTTATGGCTACAGCCTTATTAAGTATCGTTTCGTTCTTAAAAGACCGTACCAAATTAAACTTTATCAGATCATTAATATTATTTATATTTAACGCTATTTTGGGTATTGTCTCTTTATCTGGTAATACATATAACCCGCAGGTATTCCAAATTACCGCTGGATTATATTGTTTATCTATTGTCATATCTAGAGCATTCTCACTCATTCAAAAGCATGATATACGTAGCATCATTTTAAACGGTTTAATCATTGCCTTTGCCGTTGTTTTAGCTGTTGGTATATTTATTACCCCAGCGGAAGAAAACGTCGTCACAATTGTGACTTTGGAATGTGTCTTTATCGCTGTAGTATCTTTCATTGAAGCGGCGATGATTATCTTCGCTACTTTGAAAGTTAAAGTCTTATTTAAAATTATTGTTTCCACATTCTCTTTAGAAATCTTATTTGGTTTATTAACAACAATTATCTGCTTCTCCATTGTTCTTCAAACAGTGGAACCAGGTATCACTAATTTCCCAGATGCTTTATGGTATAGCTTTGCAGTAGTGACCACAATTGGCTTTGGTGATTTCACCGCAGTCACACCTTTAGGCAGAGTATTAACCGTGATATTAGGTTTATACGGCATTATCGCAGTTGCGGTCATTACCTCTATCATTGTTAACTTCTATAACGAAACATCCGGTAGAAGAGATCAAAAAGAATTAAGAGAAATCAGTAAAGAAGAGAAGGACAAATAAGTTCTTCTTTTTTTCTTGATGTAACGAGAATATCATTGTCTTATGAAAAAGAAATTAATCATTCTTATAGCAGCAACATTATTAATTGTTTTCTTTACATTCATGCCCCAGTTTATTCCATTAACTGGTTTCCCAAGTTATTTCTTTAAAATTGGTATCTACGTGTTGATGGGCGCTACCGCAGTGGTCGCTATGATATTAACGGGTATTAAGATAGATTTTGATCCTAAGAATATTTGGCAATATGTTATCGGTTTAGGTATTGCATTAACATTATCTTTCTTATGCGCATTCTTACCTGCAATGCTAGGTAATTCTATCGTTGGCGAACATCAAGACTTTAATTGGGCAAACTTATTGTTATCTTTACTTTTCTTTGTCCTATTCGTAGGCCCAGTAGAAGAATTAGTTTTCAGAGTTTATTATCAAGAAACTTTTTGTGGTTTCTTTAAAAAGCATAAATGGATTGGTGTCATTATTGCCGCGGCGTTATTTGGTATTTGGCACATCATTAATGGTGGTCTTTTCCAAGTCTTATTTACCTTTGGTTTTGGTTTAATCTTTGGCTTCGCTAAATACTTCCTCAAGAACTGCAAATATTTAGGCCTAGCATTAGGCCATGGTGTTTATGATTTCTTAAACGTTATTGTTTGCATGTTTGTCATTTAACTGTGTACCTAAAATAAATAAAACATGGTAATACAGTACTAAATATTGACAATAATACCTACACAAAGTCCTTGTGAAATATTGACTATAGATAGGATTAGATTAGGAGATTTGATAAAGAATAATGGACTACTATAAGATTCAAGATATTAGAGATACATTTGCCCGTTATTTTGTTATTGCAATCCATAATAAAATGCACCCAGCTGCCTTCACAGATTATTTGATTGATAGCAAATATGTTATGGAAATTGAAAAAGGGAATTTATTTGAAATCTCAGACATTTCCGTTGAAGAAGGATATCATTCAATAGTGGGCAACAATATAGCTAAGGATGATAGTTTTGGCATATATAATGATGCCTATTGGTGCGGGCATTGTTATTTCGAATTGTTTCTAACACTACATAAACCTTTTTCATATTTATTCTTAAAACTACCATTAGCGGAAATGCTAGATCTTTATAAGGTTTATCATGAAATGGATATCTCTCAACTAGAAGAGTATTTTCATGATAGAGAAAAAGAAGAGACAATTCTTAGGTTATTATGCAAACGCCATAGATGTTCAATTAATAAATTAAGCAAAGCCACAGGCATCAGCGTTAACACTTTAAATAAATATCGTTCTAGCGATAAATCTTTATATAGTGCCTCTTTTCAAAACATTTATAGAATAAGCAAATACCTTGATACTCCAATATCTTTGTTTGTTGAAGAATTACAATTATAAATACGTTTCTCTTCCCTAATTTATTTATTGTGATATTATTAGTTAGTGGTGACTAACTCATGCAGTAAATCACCATAGGTAACTAGTATGAATAAATATATCTTAGGCATTGATGGAATGAAGTGTGGCATGTGTGAAATGCACGTTGAAGACACGGTGAGAAAGAACTTTGCGTCTTGTAAGAAAATAAAGGCTTCTCATGTTTCTAATTCTCTTGTAGTGATAACCCCTTTAGAGTTAGATCAAGAAGATTTCGCTAAAGCCTTTTATCCAACAGGTTATAGGATTACTAGTTACTATAAAACACAAGCAGTTAAAAAGTTGTTCTTTTGGAGGTAATCAATATGCAAGACTTTGTCTATCCATTAATTGGTATACCCCTAATATTTATCTGCACAACATTAGGGGCATTATTTGTCTTCTTTATTCGTAAAAAAGAAATCTCACCGAGATTAAATAAAATCTTTACTGGCTTTGCCGCAGGCGTGATGTTCTCCGCTTCATTCTTTTCCCTTATTAAACCGGCTTTAGAAGACGGAATCGTCTCTTATATGCCTAATTGGCTAGTGGTGGTTATTTCCATCGTTCTAGGCGCTGGATTCTTATGGTTAATTGATAAGGTAGTGCCACACTTCCATAGTCAAGAAAACAAAGAAGAAGGTGTGAGAACTAAATCATTATCAAAGACTTCTAAAATGTTTTTAGCGGTCACAATCCATAACGTCCCAGAAGGTTTGTCCGTTGGTATTGCCTTTGGTGTGGCGTTATCACAACCTGATAACCACGCTTTACTTGTAGGCGCTTTATTACTCGCGATTGGTATTGGTATTCAAAACATTCCAGAAGGCGCAGTGGTGTCTTTACCAATCAAAGGTGAAAGCGGTTCCTCGTTTAAAGCATTCTTATTTGGTATGCTATCAGGTGTTGTGGAACCAATCGCTGCAGTCTTTGGCTTATTCTTAGCGATGCAAATCCAATGTATTATGCCATGGGCTCTTGCCTTTGCCGCTGGTTGTATGATTTATGTAGTCGCGGAAGAAATGATTCCAGAGATGACAAGTGAAGGGCATGACCACTTCGGTGTTTGGTCATTCATCATTGGTTTTGTTATCATGCTTGCATTGGATTGTATTCAATTCTAGAAAGATAAGTGTATAATGAGATTCATGAACAAAAAAGAATCACGTGAAGATTATTTAGAAGCAATTTTACAGTTGGAAAAGGAAGGTAAGAATCCTAAATCCATTGATGTTGCTTATAAACTTGGTTTCTCTAAACCTAGTGTTTCTATCGCGGTTAAGAAACTTAAACAAGAAGGATTAATATCCGTGAAAGATGACGGTGAACTCGTTTTAAGCGATATTGGAAGAAGAATTGCAGAGAACACATTAGAGAAACATGAGTTCTTAACTTCATTCTTTATCAAAATTGGTGTTGACCCTCAAAGCGCGGAAGATCAAGCTTGTGAAATTGAACACGCGATTAATGAAGAAACATTCCAAAAATTAAAAGAATTCCTCGATAAATAATTATCGGGGTTTTTATTTTTTTTATTATCATTTTGTCGAATTTGTTTGTTTTCGCTGTTTTCACTGTGACATTTCAGACATGCTGTATATGAATAAAGCCTGACTGTATCTTTATTATTTTTATTTATTACGTTATATTTTTCCATAAAAAGGAGGCTTTTATATGAAGCTAAAGACAGTGGGTCTCTTATTTTCACTTGTATGCGCAATTACTTTAGGCAGTGCCAAAGGAAACGCGGTGGCAAATGAAATGAAAGCGACTAAAAACCAAATTACCGCAGTAGTGAAGGACGCGGTGAAAGAACAAATGGATTTTTCTGCCATGGATTTTACAAAGCATGGTAAAGAGGAAGAACAAAATGAAGATTTATATGAAATCTTCGAAAAAAAGATCGATTTCGATTTGTTCAATGACATTGAGAAAGATCCGTCTAACTATGACCCAATCGTATTGAGCAAAGCTATCTTTTCGAAATTAAGTGCTAGAGAAAAGCAAGCTCTTGATCAGTATTATCGTTTCAATGATCGATTAACCACAAAGTATGAAAGATCGTATTTAAACGTCATTACTGGAGAAACAAGAATGAGCGTCGAAGAGTTTCAAGAGCACGTTGAAGTAGAATTTAGTGAAGAAATTGAACGTACTAGAGGCATGACAAGATCATATTATTACACGAACCATCCACAAGTAATTCAAGGAAACCAAAACAGTTTAATTAATGCTTTGGCATGCTTATTACCTATGTGGGTTGTCGTTTTAATGATTGCTGATGTCGCAATAGCCGCAGGTGCTATCAATATTCCAATCGTTGGCCAAGCCATTGCGGCCGCTGCTATTTTATGTCTTGCCGCCATTATCATCAGTCTTGCCTGTATCATGGCGATTGTATTGGTTGAAGTGTTGAAGTGTGTCGGTGAATTCCTCGGACCAAGAATTAAAAAAGCATTTGATAATTGGGCTAGACAAATCAAAGGTAAGGTTTGGGATGATAATCGTTCCAAGGCATATTCCAAAGTAAAAAGTACATACGGAAGTCGAGTGAAATGGAAAAGTGCAAGCGATATGGACAATGCTTTAAACAAAGCCTTAAATCTAGCTGGTACAATTATTAAAGCCTCAGTGTTAAAGGGATTATTCCAAGACGATAAAGGTTTTAGAATCTATATCGGAAAACTTTTCGAAATACCAAATTATGCTTATTATGGCGCTATCGATATGTACGGTATCGCTTTCCATATGAAGGATTCTGATTGGGATTACTATGTGAACAAAGGATATGATATGTGGCATTTAAATGCATATTTCTTAAATCTCTTTACAGATTTTGGATATGAATTTAGATTATGCTCCAATCCAAACACTTATTATTATGATGGTTCTTCTTATAGCAAAGAATTGCAACATCTTAGAGGAAAAGGATATGTTTGGACTCCGGCATTTACTAAGCCATACATTTCTGCATACAAAGGACTCTAATAATTAACTAAATTGTGATAATTGATTAAAATATAGAAAGGTTATATGAGTAAGTTACTAAAGGCATTTGAATTTGACTACATCCGTTTCTCTGATTCATACTTCAAAAATGAGAATAATATTAAGAAGATTTTAGATAGCAGGACAACAAAGACTGAACTAATCAAATACGGATTGGCGGAAGCAATTAAAGACATTAACACTTCAAAAGAACGTGTTCTTGAGAACGATGGTGTATATGAAGATTTTCCGCGTGCAATTGATTTACAAATCACAACTGTCTATTGTCCTGATAAAAAATACTTAACCAATGTAGTTGAATTATTTGAACTATTAGCAGAGCCTACTAATAAAGAATATTTGGATTACGTTATCCTGTATGATACAGGACGTTTCTGGGGCAACTCAAAGTCACACAGTAGAATCGTTTCTATCTTAGCCACAGACAACAAATACTTTGTTTGTGATTCTGATAGTAATGGCAATAGAAAGATACTAGATCCAGAAAGTAGATTCACTGGCGTGGTTCCATATCTCTTTAACAATGGGTACCGTAGTTTGTACGAAAGAATGATCAAAGTGGTGTTTAAAATCGCTAAAGACTATTCTTTCTATGCGGGGAAAATGATTTTAAGTTTATATAATTTCCTCAAGTTAAATGACGCGACTAATTTTGAATTGTTCAGCAGCATTTATGAAAACATAGTAAAAGATCAACTAGATTTCTTATCTAAGGATGCGTCTATTTACTCAAGGCTTTACTTTCAGATTCAGGATATTGTAAAGTTCAATAACACCGTAGAAACTCTCAAGAAAAAAGAATTGTGTTTATTTACCGTAAATGATGCAATTAGCGAATATGGTAGTTGGTTTGGAAACGGTTTTGAATTCAAAAAAGAATACGCAAATAGTTCAATTACTGAGTTACTAGAATAGTCAATTTGTTTATTCAAACATATAAAAGACCTCGATAAATGAAAGGTACCCCAAATCCTAGACATTAGGAAAGGGGTACTTTTTCTATGAAATATTCATGGGAATTCAAACTTGAATGCGTCAACAAGTATAAAAATGGCGAGTATATCACACTTCCAGGGGCGCTTAATCAACGCGAAAGTTTTATGAAACACGTAAGAATCTGGGCAAAAACATATGATATGTTAGGTATTGATGGATTAAAGCATTCTCCAACAAATAAAGATTGGACTCCTGAAAAACGATTTGAATTAGTGGCTAAAGTTCTAGCGGGAAATTCAATTCAATCAGTTGCTAATAATGCCCATATCGATTCAGGTCAACTTTATCAATGGGTAAGAAGATATAACGAAAAAGGTATGGATGGTTTACAATGTAAAAAAGGTAGACCAACTAAACAAATCGTTATGAAAAAGAAAACTAAGAAAACTAAGTTATCCGTTTCAGAACAAGAAGAATTAAAACTTCTTAGAGAAAGAAACGAATATTTAGAAATGGAGAATGAGTACTTAAAAAAACTCGATGCCTTGGTCTCAAAGAGGGAAGCCGCGGAAGCCAGGGCGAAAAAACAAAAGTAATTAAAGAACTATTATCCATTTATAAGAAATGGGTACTTTCTAAATTGCTTCAAGTGGCTTCTCTTCCTAGAGCGACATATTATTTCGAACTTAATAAGCCTGATAAAGACATCAAAAACCAGGAAATAATGGATTTAATCCAGAATATTTTCTATGAAAATAAACAAAGATATGGTTTTAAGCGAATCACTGCGGAGCTACGTAATCGCGGTTATTTAATCAATCGTAAGAAAGTTCTCCGATTAATGAGTAAACTTGGCTTACGAGCGGTTAAAAAGAAGCAAAAGTATCATTCCTATATTGGTGAAGTCGGTCATATCGCGGATAATCTTATCAATAGAAACTTCATAGCGAACAAGCCAAATGAAAAATGGACAACAGATGTTTCTCAATTTAACTGTGCATTTGGTAAATGTTATCTATCTCCGATTATTGATATGGGAATGGGTGATGTTGTTGCGTGGGATTTATCATTATCTCCAAATCTAGAACAAACCAAGCGAATGTTGGATGAAGCTTTTATAAAATATCCTGATCTAGAAGGACTAATCTTTCATAGTGATATGGGTTGGCAATATCAACATAACTATTATCAACAAAGGCTTAAGGAAAAAGGCATTATCCAATCAATGTCTAGAAAAGGAAACTGTATTGATAACTGCATAATGGAATCTTTCTTTGGAATAATGAAAAATGAAATGTTTTATGGTCATGAATCAGAATTCAAGACGTTTGATCAGTTTAAGAAAGCAGTAGCAGAGTACATTGATTATTACAACAACCATAGGATTAAGAGCAAAACAAAATGGATGCCTCCGTCTAAATATCGGGAAACATCCATATTAGCCTTATGATATAATCCAGTTAGCAAACAATTAGTGTCTAGGAAACTGGGTACCCATCAAAATAATTATCGGGGTTTTTATTTTTAAATATTTCCTATACAATAATTACTGCCAGCATCATATAAAAGTTAGATTTTACATCATTTTTTGTTAATTGGAGTGTTCTATGACGAATAAGGTTATTAATTTCTTTGTACGTGGCGGTGTTAATAAAGAGGAGTATTCTCTCATCCGTCCTCTCATGTGGAAACGTAACCGTAGGATTTTAAAAATCACGTCCCTTTTGGCAACCATTATGGGACTTTTATTTTTGTTGTATTCCCTTTTTATCAGCAAAGAGGATACATGGTTACCTTATTTGATATTAACCCTTGGTAGTGGTTTTATCTTCTTTTTTGCAATTACTAAAATCATTCCCGAAAAGAGTATCTATTTAAATTCATTTATCTGTTATGGGCAGTTAACTCTTCTTTGGACCTATTCCATCCTTTTAAGTGTCGCCCCTAGTAACTATGAGATGCCTGCGACAAGCGTCGTGGCTTTTATTGCGTTATTACCATTAAGCACTGATGATAGACCATTTAGAATGTATATCTTCGTGATATTTGAATCTGCTTTATATTTGATTTTCTCTTATTTCTTTAAATCACCACATGCTTTTGGTTTAGATATGATGAACGTTTTAACATTCTTAGTCATTGGTATGCTTCTTTATGGTGTTATTTGTATGAGAAACACTAAAGAGATATCAACCTCTATGAAGATTGAAAAGATTCAAAAAGGTACAGTTGCGGCATTAGCCACTGTTGTCGAAGAAAGAGATGAAGATACAGGTGGTCATATTGTGAGAAGCGGCGACTACGTGTATCGATTAATCGGCAAAATGAAGAAACATGAAAAGTTCTCCGATATTAGTGGTGATTATTTCCGTAATGTCGTTTTAGCGGCCCCTCTTCATGATATTGGTAAGATTAAAATTCCAGACACCATTTTAAATAAACCAGGTAAATTAACCCCTGAAGAATATGAGATTATTAAGAAGCACGCTAATTATGGGGCTAATATCATTAAGAAGACTATCTATTCTGTAGAAAATAAAGAATATAGTGATGTAGCGTTTAACATCGCTAAATATCATCATGAACGGTATGATGGTACTGGTTATCCAGATAGATTAAAGGGTGAAGAAATACCTTTAGAGGCGCGTATTATGTCTCTCGCAGATGTCTATGACGCGTTAATTAGTGACCGTGTTTATAAGAAAGCTTATTCTAAAGAACAATCAATTAATATAATCCTAGAAGGTCGAGGTACACAGTTTGATCCTCTACTAACGGATTTGTTCATCGAAGCGGTTAAAGAACTTGACTAAAAAAGATTAAAATTCCTCGGTAAAAAACTACCGGGGATTTTTCTTTTTATTTATAAATTATGACCCTGATGTTCTTTTAAGTAGACAACCTTGCTACTTATGATATTTATAATTACTTTTAAGCAAAGCTTAATCCGATTTTTTCGATATTTATTGTAAGAAAATGTATAAATATGTACAATAATGTTGAAAAGAGAATTTACCGATATATTCGGCACAAATCTCTTTCTCAAGATTAACCACAAAGGAGGAAGGTATTATGTGGTGGGTAGCATTAATTGTCGTAGGCGTAATCTTAATCTTATTATTAATTATTTTTATCGCCTGCTCTTACACAAAGGCCAGACCAGATGAAGCAATCATGGTCTCCGGTCTCGGCAAAAGAAAAATTTTAAGAGGAAAAGCGGGTTGGAGAATCCCATTCTTGCAAAGAAAGGACCGCTTATCACTCAAAGTGTTCCAAGTTGATATTAAAACTCGTGAACCAATTCCAACACGCGAATTCATTAACATTAACGTTGATGGTGTCGCTAACTTAAAAATCTCCAGTGATCCAGAATTACTCGAAAGAGCGTTCGAAGCAACATTAGGTATGAACCAAGATGACTTAATTGAACAAGTCAAACAAGTTCTTGAAGGTAACATGAGAGAAATCGTTGGTACAGTCGGTATCCGCGAACTCGTCCAAGATAGAAAGGGTGTTGCCACTAAGGTGCAAGAAAACGTCATTCCGGATATGGGTAAACTAGGTATTGAACTAGTGAACTTCAATATCCAAAACTTCTCTGATAGAAATAACGTTATTGAAAACTTAGGTATCGATAACATCTCCCAAATTTCTAAAGAGGCTGCGATTGCTAAAGCAAACGCTGAAAGAGATGTCAGCATTGCTAGAGCAAAAGCCGCACAAGAAGCTAATGAAGCAGAAGTTAACTCTAAGACAGTCATTGTCCAAAAGAACACCGAATACGCCTTAAAGGAAGCGGAATTAAAGATTAAAACAGATACCGCTAAAGCGAATGCTGATGCCGCTTATCGTATTCAAGAACAAAAGAGACAAGAAGAAATCAACATCGCCACAACCAATGCGGAAATCTCCAAGAGAGAAAGAGAAGTCGAACTTGGTAACAAAGAAGTTGAATTAGCCGAAAAGAAATTAGCGGCTACCATCAACAAGAAAGCCGATGCTGAAAAGTATGCCACAGAAAAAGCTGCTGAAGCTGAACTCTTCAAGAGAAAAACAGTGGCCGAAGCAGAACTCGTTGAAGCACAACGCAAAGCGGAAATTAAGAAAGTCGCTGCGGAAGCAGAAAAGACCGCTCGTGAACAAGCTGCTACAGCCGTTCGTATCGAAGCTGATGCTAATAAAGAAGCAGCCTTAATGGAAGCCCAAGGTATCGAAGCTAAAGGTAAAGCGGAAGCTGATGCCATCAAAGCCAAAGCTGATGCTATGGAACACTATAACGATGCAGCTAAATTAAAATTAATCTTAGAAAGCAACGTCTTACCAGAAACAGTCAGAGCCTACAGTGAACCAATTGCTGCTGCCTTAGCGCAAATCGATGGCATCACAATGTACGGTGATGGCAATGAAGCTAAATTAGTTTCTGAAATCCAACAACACGGTGATCAAATCTTCGCTGGTCTCAATAAGACCTTAGGTATTGACCTCAAGAGTGTCTTATTAGGCTACTTCGGCAATAAGATCATCACTGACAAAAAAGAAAAAGAAAGCAAGTAATGTTCTTTCTCCGGGACGCCCTGTTTGCCGACAAGGGCGTCTTTTTTTTAACGGACAACGTCTCTAATTGTTGGACGTAAATAAAACCACCTCTTCTAGGGGCGAGAGATGAAAGCTTTGCAATGATTCACCATCTAAAACACGCCGAATCAATGTAAACTTATCCTGCCATGTTTTTTCTTAAAACAGTGTTCCAAACCGATTTCGCTAACTGAATCATAAATTCTAACCCATCGAACAACTGTATGACGAAAAGTTTCATATTTGTATCCTCCTGGATCATCGATTTGTTCACCGACTTTATACTTACGAACACACTCTAATTTAAACTCTTTTGTAAATCTCATATAAGAAGAGACCCTCCTGTTAGTTGATTTAACATTTAGGTCTCATCTCAAAGACGTGGATTTTTATTTACAATAGTTTATTTTTGTATGAGGAGATAAAAATGAGATTTATACATGAAAAAAATAATAATAAAATCAAGATGAGGTCAAATAATATGAATATTTTTAAACGCGCTATAGTTGGCATTTCTATCTTTTTATCTATTAGTTTGCTATCGTACAAACCTGCTATTTCTAAATTTGAAGCAACAGAAAGAGGATTTGTAGAAGCCATTTCCATGTGCCTACCTGAAAGTATTGGAAACAACATGCTGAAACGGAACGAAGAGAAAAAAGTCAATAACATGGGCTTAGATGATTTAGTAGCCATCAGCAATGCGCAAGCTTTTGAAACAGATGCAAACAGTTTGAACATTAATACCGAAGATTTTCTCAAAGAATTTATAAATAAATCCTTAAATGCGTCTGAAAAAACATGTGAATTCTATATTGGAAACAAGAAATACAATTTGAATGGTGCTGATAATATTGATTTGGAAACGTCCAAATCTATTGAAAAATCATTAACTGAGAATAGTGGTAGCACTACGCGTTCGGCTAATGTATCGTTTACTGGGATTCAAGTGAGCAGAGATACTTGCGCAGAGATTTATCAATGGTCTATCAACCTTGGTGAAAAAATAAATAATCACTACAGCGGTGCAATCGGAACGTTTGTTAATGTTGTTTGTGCTGCTGCCAAACTAGGCGTCTCCGTCTTCATTACTACATTTGTTGCAAAAGTAACATCAATTCTTAGCGCTATTACAATGTTTTTAAATACATCGCCTTATGGAATAATTATAAAAGCAATACTAATGATTTTTGCCGCCATTGCTCTTATCATCCTTGGACATATTATTTGGGCAGGTGCTAATGGAAAAGGATTTAAAATGGGTTTAAAATGGACTGGATGGTTTAAAGCAGAATGGGTCTATGAGTTTACTAGATAATACGCTTTTGCTGAATAATGAAAAAATACAAAATATCGGTGTAAAAGTTAGAAGAGCCATATCAATTTTATATGGCATATCACTTCTTCTTTCTTTAATGACGGGTTTGATTCCTCAATTATTCAGTCTTCAACGCGTTTTTTATGTAGATGACACATTATTCTACCTAATATTCTTTGTAACTACTTTAATCTTATATTTGGGCTCATTAATTAGTTTGTTAATCGTGTTGGCTAATTCGCATATTTTTGTTCATTGGAAGGCTGTTGCTTTAATTTGTTCTATCCCGTTGATAACTTCCATCTTACTTGTTGCAGATTCGCTTATATTTATGGACTTTTATCTAACGGAAAGTGGTTTTAATGTCAGTTTTAATATTCTTGTTTATATTATCGATTTATTAATTATTTTTCCTCTTTTTGTGTTTGCAAACTATATTGTTCAGAAATATGTGATGAGACACATACGGGTTAGACAATAAAACAAAGTCCTCTATTTTGTTAATTATTTTTCCTTATAATAACATTTGACACGGAATATATTTAATATATAATATAGTGGTTAGTTTAGACTAACTATTATTTTTGAGGAATATGTTAGTAGTAACTAACTGAAAGGAAGTAAATAGTATGCCAATAGCTCTTGCTCCAATTAATGAAGAAGTCACAATCATCAGAGTGCTCGCTGATGAGAAAAACAAAAAACACTTAGAAAGTTTAGGCGTTTTAGTTAACGCTAAAGTTACTGTTGTTTCTTCAATGAATGGAGGGGTTATTTTAATTGTTAAAGATGGCAGACTTGCGCTCGATCGCTCGATTGCTTCCAAAATTCTAGTAGCGTAGAAAGGTAGGAGTTATGCTAAAAACACTAGACCAATTCCGTATAGGCGAGACTGGCCTTATTAAGAAAGTAGAAGGTGAGGGACGCCTTCGCAGAAGACTATTCGACATGGGAGTAACCCCAGGTGCGACAGTCTATTTAAGAAAGAAAGCCCCATTAGGTGATCCTCTTGAAGTCACAATCAGAGGATACGAATTAACACTTAGAAAAACTGAAGCTCAGTTAGTGGTGTTAGAAGTGGAGGACGCGAAGTAATATGAAACATTTTGCTTTAGCGGGTAATCCAAACTGTGGTAAAACCACATTATTCAATGCCTTAACCGGTAGTACCGCACATGTTGGTAACTGGCCAGGCGTCACCGTTGAAAAGAAAGACGGTACTTATAAGAAGTTAGATGAACCAATCGCGATTGTCGACTTACCAGGTATCTATTCCTTAAGTCCATACACTAACGAAGAAGTCATCTCTCGTAATTACATCCTCGATGAAAAACCAGATTGTGTGATTAACATCGTTGATGCCACAAACTTAGAAAGAAACTTATATTTAACAACTCAATTATTAGAAATCGATGTTCCAGTGGTCGTCGCTCTTAACATGATTGACGTCCTCGATAAAGCGGGTGATCAAATCGATGAAGAAACTTTATCAAAGAGATTAGGTGTCCCTGTTGTTAAAGTGTCCGCTTTAAAAGAAAGTAACCTCGATGACTTAATGCAAGTTGCGTATAAAGCAAGTCAAACTGAAAGAAAAGGTCAAACAGTTCTTGAAGATCAAGACTTATTACACCTTATCGGTGATTTAAGAATTGCTTTTAAAGGTAAAGAAGTCGCTAATCCATTATTCCATGCGATTAAACTCGCTGAAGGTGATGAATTAGAAGTTAAAGATCATAAAGACCTTTTAGAAATGGTTGAAGAATTCAAAAAGACTATTAAGAATGATGTCTTTGGTGATGATATTGAAGCCATTATCGCTGATAAGAGATATAACTATATCGCTAATAACTATTCCAGCGTTTTAAAGAAACATAAGGAAGAAGTTAAAGAACCTAAAAACGAAAAAGAAGCTAAGAAGGCAAAGAAAAACGCCAATAGCACAAGAAGTGACCGTATCGATAGAGTCTTAACACATAAGGTGTGGGGCTTATTAATCTTCGCGGTTATCTTGTTCTTAGTCTTCCACTTAACATTCTCTGAAAACTTATTCTTCTTAGGTGGTTTATTTTCTGATGTCGCTCCTTCATTTGAAGGCACAATCTATGAAGGCTTAATTTGGACAGATGGTGGTATTAACTCACCAGGTGTCATCTTATTCAATTTCTTCGATATGTCGTTCTCGGCTATTATTGAAGCAGCCGGTAATGGACTTTCAAGCGTCTTACCAGAAAGCGCTGCTTGGTTCCAAGGCTTTATCTGTGATGGTGTCTTAAGTGGCTTATTTGCTATCTTAGGTTTCTTACCACAAATCTTATTCTTATTCTTATTCTTCTCCATTATGGAAGATAGTGGATATATGGCACGTGTTGCCTTTATCTTAGATAGAATCTTCCGTAAGTTTGGTTTATCAGGTCGTGCATTCATCCCAATGATTATGGGTTTTGGTTGCTCTGTTCCTGCGATGATTAATACCCGTACCCTAGCGGATGACAAAGAAAAGACCGCTACCATTAGAGTTATTCCATTCTTCTCTTGTGGTGCTAAACTTCCAATTTTAGTGGCTATTGCCGGTGGTATTGTTGAATACTTTGGTTTTGGTAACGCTGATGTTATTACCTATTCCATGTATGTTGTTGGTATGATTGCCGCTATTACATGTTTAATCATTATGAGAAAGACCACAATGAGAGGCGATGCTGCTCCATTCATCATGGAACTTCCAGCCTATCACTGGCCACAATTCAAAGCTTTAATGATTCACTTATGGGATAAGGCTAAACACTTCGTTAAGAAAGCCTTTACCATCATCTTAGCCAGTACCATTGTCATTTGGTTCTTATCTAACTTCGGTTGGAACTGGGCTTACTTAGGTACATTTGAAGGATCAATTCTCCAAGGTATTGGTTCATTAATTCAACCTTTATTCACTCCAATGGGCTTTGGTAGTCAATTAACTGCTTTCGGCTTTGTCTTTGCAGTTGCCGCTATTACTGGTTTAATTGCCAAAGAAAACGTTGTTGCAACATTCATGGCGTTAGGCGCCATTATTGTGGCTGCTAACCCAGAACTCGTTGAAGCCATTGAAGCGGATGAAGATGGTATTCAAGCTTCTGTTGCCATGATTCAAGCAACAGGTATCACATGGCAAGGTTGTATTGCTTTCATTGCCTTCAATATGTTAACTATCCCATGCTTCGCTGCTGTCGCTACCGCCAAAGCGGAATTACCAAAGGGTCAATTCAAATGGACATTACTCTTCTGGATTGTTGCTAGCTATATTGGTGCATCATTCATCTACTGCTTCTTAAGCATGTTTGCTAAAGAAAGCTTAGCTTGGGCTATTCCTACAACATTAGCGATGATTGCCGCTGCTGTGGCTGCTGGTTTCATCATTCACTATGTTAATAAAAGAAAGGACGCTAAAGCGTTAGTTAAATAACTATGTTTAATACGATATTGGTTATCATTGTTAGTGTCTCCTCCGTAACGTTCATTTCGTTTCTCCTTGGGCGTTATATCTATAAGCGCGCTCACAACTTGCCAACAGGTGACTGCGCATGCTGCGCTATCAATAAAAACAAAATACTAAAACAATATCGTAAGAAAAACGCGAAACAGTAATTCAATCTACTATTTCGCTAAATAAGAAGCACTTCTTAACTGGGGTGCTTCTTTTATGTATAAAAAAGTTAGATTATTTGTTGTCTTTTTGCCTATTTTGTTTTAGCATTTTCATTGTATGAAAAAGAAAATAGTATTGCTCCCTGTATTGTTATTTACAATACTTACTACTTCTTGTAATTCAAAAGAAGAAAAGAAAAAAGATATGCCTGAATGGCTTAACCATCCTCATGAAGTACTCCGTTACGCAGAAGATGCTTGGCCGAAAGTAAAAATGTCTAATCATAAGCTCACTTGCTTTGATGATGAACTTAAGATTCGCGATAGCATTATGGCTATTTCTTACGCGGATTTTGTGAGTAAAGATGAAACAATTGAAAAGAGCAAAGAATATGTGAAGTACACTCTTTGCTATGGCGATAAAATTAACGACGTAATGGCGGACCTTACCATCTATGATAATGGTTCGTTATTCTTAAATGACTGCAATGACCATCATTATTATTTCAATATCGCTTTAGAAAACGTTAAGGTCATTTTTGATACAACTGAACAAGAACTTAAAAAGGTTGAAGAACAAAATATTAACGTTAAAAAGCAAGCGGAAGAAGACTGCACAGTTGCTAGTTATGTTAAAAACTGTAAGGCAATTAACGCGACACGTGATGCAGATAACAAGCTTAAATACGATATTGGCGAATATGGAGACAATAGTTTTATCAAATTCTCTTATGTTGTTGATGACAACAAAGGCTTAGTGCTTGACGAAATCGCTAAACTTGAACTTAAAAAGGAAAATACCAAGCATGAAAAGAATCCTAAACACTTAAGTACCCCTTTCATGTATGGATATCGAAATTGTTACTACTTCAATATGTACAATTATGTAAGTGTCAGTATTATGCAACTTTATAAGAATTACTCTGATGGTAATTATTATTGGTGCACTGTTTCTTATTCGTTAGAAAGAAGTAACGGTGAAGCTTTCTTTAAGAAGGTTTCCTCAATTGCCAAACAAAGAATCGATGAATGGGGGAATAAATAATTATGAAAATCAAGAAATTATTAATCCCATTATTTATTCTTGCTTCTTCCTTATCTATGGTGGGTTGTGATAATACCGACAAGGATGAAAACGTTATCACTCCGTATGAGTTAATGTGGTATTACCCATTCGAGGAATACTTAAGTATTAAAGAACCAAATTATGATATGAGATCGGCTTATCATAAAGTCAATATGACTGGCCACACATTAACTTCATTTGATGAAGAAGAAATAATCGTGAAATACGTTCACTCAAAATTAAAGTATGAACGTATTATGTCTGGTCAGTTTAAGAAAACAGACAACTATGTGACTATTACATGTGGTGATTATGGTCGTCCAATAGAACAAAACGGTATAATTACCGTTTATGATAATGGTCATATCTCTTGCAAAACCACTCATTCCTACACCAAAGATAACAAAGAGTTTTTCTTTAAAGCGAATAAAGAATCCACTAATACGCTTTTTAACTTAGTTAAAGAAGATTTAGCTAAAATTGAAAATGGTGAACGTCATTATTATGCAGATATTAAAGAATATTGCTCATTAGAGAGATTCTTAGAAACCGCGGACGCTGATTTGGCTAGAGAAAGTGATTACTGCAATCTTGATCTTGAAGTTACTCATCCATATCGTGTAGCGACAGGATATATTTCCAGTAACTTAACTAATACTAAAAAAGAATCAGTCCAAGAGATGATTGATATGATTAAGGCTACCCCTCATACATTTAAGGGTTATAAGAGTGTTGATTATAATGCGATTGATAACTCCATACTCGCTATTGATTATGAAAATGATCACGCTTCTTATGGTTATATCTTAGAGGGCGGCAAAAACTTTACTACCGCTGGTGTCACTAAGGTCTATGGTGACTATCAAGATGGTAACTATCATTTCCTTGTTGCTGAATATGAAATCTCTCATGAAGATGGTGAGAGAATGTTTGATGTAGCGTACGCACCTCTTAAGAATCGTAATTAAAGTTAGCAATTTTCCTAGCATTTATGGTCTAATAAATGAGAGGCATTCCATATGAAAATGAATAAATTAGTGTTATTTACTGCTATTACTATATCCATTAGTGCGTTAACGGGTTGCACGCAAAAACTCAAACGTAAGACGTTTTCAGAGATTTTAGAAGATGTTGTAAACCTCGATGAATGCCATTATTACGTTCAAAATGGTCGTATTTATAATACATGGCTAAATGATGGTGATTCTTATATCATGGATGAATTAAAGAAGCTAGACGCTAAAAAGAGATTCACCGAACCAGAAGATATGGATAGATTCGTTTCCTATGATATTTATCGTTATGGTTATGACCGTTCTTTAACAAGCCAAATGAGGTTTTATGAAAACGGTTCAATTATCGTCAATGAATATGGCTCAGATATTTTAGATTCATACAGTTATTTCACTATCTCAAAAGAATCGGCGAAAGCACTTTTTACTTATGTGGAAGACCGTTACGATTATGCTGAACAAGTGGCGGAAGAAGATTTTCTTGATACTAAAAATAATAAAAGTGTTTATAAATTACTCGATTCTTTAAAAGATGAACAAAAAATAAGAGGTCGCCTTGGAAACGATATATTTATAGATAATCAAGCACAGTTATTAGGCACATTAAAAAATATCGAGTATTCATATTTTGATACAGTCGCAGAGTATCCTCCTGAAAGTGAAATATATTTCCTATATAACACTGCGGACTTTATTAGCTACGACGTCAAACCTTGGTATTTTGGCTTAAGTAGAAATTATCGTACTGTCTATGTTGTTAACTACATAAAACAAGATAGAGTGTGCCGCCACGAGATCTTTTACTATAACGTCTACTCTATAGACTACGAAGCCGGTCGTACCATAATTAGCGAAGCCAATCGAATACTAGGACAACAATAGTCTAATTCGGTATTTTTTCCGTAAAAATATCTAGATAAAAACAAAAGAAGTATTATAATGAGAGTATCAAGTTTTCTTTTTAAAAATTAAGTTACCCATTTTCGTGTAACTTAAAAAATTACTTTCCCTCTTCTTTTCTTTACCGAAGAAGAAAAAATAGCCGCATACCCGAAAAAAGTTTTCTCATAATGAAGCGGCCGAAAAAAGGTGGTGCTAGAACACCTTTTTTTGTTCGGCCCATTTACTTATTTTTTGTATTTTTTTATAAACAATTCATTGGATTAAAAAACAAAAAAAGCTACAATTAATCGAGGCTTCTACGTATAGTTCAACTCTTTCTGGAAGATTTAATCTTAAAATTTCCGGTCCCAATTCTGACGTGGTTCCAATTCTGTAAATATGAAAAAAGCATCACTGTTGATTAACATAGTTTTAATTCCGCTAGCTTTGACTTCGTGTACAAATAAGCAAAAAATCTACTTAAAAAGCATCGCTGATGGAACGGGCTTTACGAATCTAACGAATGCCAAAGTATCATTTTATTACGCTAATTTAACAGGCATGGATTCAAGTGGCCCATTATATTACGTGTTAGATTATAGTGGTGTAGACGAAACCATCAGGTTTGAAAATGTAAAGGAAAAAGACAGGGCGTTTGTCGATGGAAGAAATAATGATTTTGAATCAATTGTCAACACCTTCATAACCGATGAAATTGCTGATGATTATACTTCGTTTGGCGATGAATATAAGATAGATTGGAATAAGCCATACAAGTATTATTCCAGCATTAAAGAATATATTGGAACCGCATTGATTTACTACCAAGACAACAATCTCTTATTTGCTTTAAAATCTAAGATGTAAATAATTACGAAAAAAGCGCTCGCCTGAAGTGCTTTTTTTGTGGCACTTTTGTGCGCATGACGTATGCTATAATAGAAACACGTTAAAAAATCATAGAAGGAGACCCATATGAAATTTACATTAGATAACAATATCCTTTCTTTATTCTTTGAAGGAGAACTCAATTCTTATAACGCTGATGATGTTGAGAAAGAAATTGAAGAAGTTACAGATCATCAAACCTTCCAAACATTAAACTTAGATTTCTCTCAATTACGTTATGTCTCCAGTGCGGGCCTTCGTATTATTCTTAAACTTAAACAAAAATATGATGACGTTCATATTAAGGAAGCTTCATTAGAAGTCTATGATGTCTTAAGCATGACAGGTTTTACTAACATCATGGATGTTTCTAAAGCATTAAAGGTCATTGATATTAAAGGTGCGGAAGTTATCGGTGAAGGTTTCTTCTCCACAGTTTATAGATTAGATAAAGACACAATTGTTAAAGTCTTTAAAAGAACAAGTGATGAACATCAAATTGAAAGAGAATTAAAACTCGCTAAGCAAGCCTTTGTCGCTGGTATTCCTACTGCGATATCTTTTGATATCGTTAAAGTTGGTGATAAGTTTGGTGTGCGTTTTGAAATGCTTGACTGTATGTCTTTAAAGAACGCCTTTGTGAAATATCCAGAACAATATAATGATTTATTAGATAAATACGTTAAACTTCTTAAGAAGATTAATACCACTGAATGTTATGATCCAATCATTCCAGATGTGAAAAAGTTCTATCTCCAAAAGGTCAAAGAAATTAAACCTTACTTAGAAGAAAAAGATGCGCAAAAGTGCTTAGATCTCATTGAAAGCATTCCAGATAGAATGACATTTGTGCATGGTGACTGCCACTTCAAAAACATCATGGTTCAAGGTGATGATTTCCTCTTAATTGATATGGATACATTATCCCGTGGTCACCCAATTTTCGAATTAGCCGCTTTACGCGCTCCATATGTTGCCTTTGAAGAAGATGATCCAGGCAACAATGAAAAATTCTTAGGCGTATCTGCGACTTTCTCTATGACTCTATATAACAGAATCATTAATTTATACTTTGGTAATGAAGACCAAGCCATTAAAGATAAGATTGCTTTAGTGTGCTATATCCACATGGTGTGGTGGACCTTAACTAATCAAAGAGATAATGAAAAGAGATTCAATGGTTGCAAGAGAAGATTAGAAATCTTACTCCGTAAATATAACGACTTAGAAATAGGTGCCTAATATGACCGCTGCAGAAAGAAATAAATATTTAGAAGCATATTACGATAACGAAGCTGACGCTAATAAGCAGATGAGCTTAGCGACCGCCTTTGGTGGTGTCCTTCTTTTAGGTATTTGGATTTGTTATTTAACAGGGGCATTCTTTGCTAGCACATGGATGAAACCAGTCATTCATACTGTTTTTCCAATAACCATCTTAATCATGTTTTCCCCAATACTTTATATGCTCCGTTTTAAATCTTTTCTTAGAAAACCGGGATATAAGTATTTCGTCTCATTCTCATTTGTGATAGCGATTGCCTTCCTTAATATTCTTTTACCAAGAAACGCTTTTATTGGTTGGGCGTTATGTATCATGATTACTAACCATTATTACAATCCTAAAGTGGGTAGAATCATCTTCATTACTTCTTTATCGCTCATGTTAGTGTGCCTATATGGTTCTTTATTTGTTGGTGAATATGATCCAAGTTTATTAGGCTATAAGATTGATCCAGTCACTCACGAAGTGGATATGAATGTCTTTGGTATTAATGAACGTTATGAACTATTACATAACGAATTAGAAGCGGGTAGAAACCATTATATAGATGCTTTCACGTTAAGCTTCTTACCAAGAGCGGCCCTCTTCACTTTGATCTATATCATTTCTCATTCTTTAAATATCCGTACATATAAGTTATTAGTTAAAGAAATCAGTGTTAACACTGAACAAGAAAAGACCAAAACAGAATTAGATGTCGCTAGAGACATTCAATTAGCGACATTACCAACTGGTTTAGTCACTTCTAAAGATATTGAAGTCCAAGCAGAACTAAAAGCCGCGAAACAAGTCGGTGGTGACTTCTATGATTATTTCCAACTTGATGACGATCATTTTGCTTTAGTTATCGCTGACGTCTCTGGTAAAGGTATTCCAGCGGCCATGTTTATGATGAAAACAATTACTTGCTTTAAGAATATTGTTTCCATTACTAAAACACCTGCGGAAACCTTAAAAGAAGTTAATAAGACCATTAATAAAGGCAATGATTCAAATATGTTTGTCACATGTTTCTTTGCCATTATTAACACTAAAACTGGTGAAATGCGCTTCGCTAACGCGGGTCATAATCCTCCAGTCGTTGGTCAAAATAAAAACTATCATTTCTTAAAGTGTCAATCAGGCTTTGTCTTAGGTCCACTTAAAGATGTCTTTGTGATGGATGAAGTTTACAAGTTAAATAATGGTGATACTTTAACTCTTTATACAGATGGTATTACCGAAGCGAGAAATAAACATGGTTTGTTCTATGGTGATGATCGTTTACTCGATATCTTTAACCATAAAGAATACTCTTGCTTAGTGGAACTTCATCACTCATTAAAAGATGATATTGAAAGATTCGTTGATGGTGAAGATCAAGCGGATGATATGACCTATATCACTATTAAATATCATGGTGATAATTACCTTTATGAAGAACAAAGATTTAAAGGTGTCAAAGAGAACTTATCTAAGATGATTCAAATGATTGATGATTTCGGTCATAAGATGCATTTAGAAGAGATGTTCATTAATAATCTCAATGTCGTTGCTGATGAAATGCTATCCAATATTGTGAAATATGGTTATGCAGATTACACAGATGATATCTTTATCAGACTGCTCTTTAATCAAGACAAAAACGAATTAGTTATCACGATTATTGATCGAGGCATCCAGTTCAATCCATTCAGCGTTAACAATAAGCCGTTAACCGGGCAAGAAGAGTTAGCGAGAGTGAAAGAAGGCGGCCTCGGTATTCTGATAGTTAAGAAACTGATGAGCGAATACGCTTACGATTACATAAACAAAAAGAACATAGTAACTTTGAAGAAAAAGTTTTAAAAAGAAAAAAGAGGTAGAAATTTATGGAAAAGGGAGTCCCATTAATTGAAACTAAAAATCTTGTTAAGACATATGGTGAAGGCGAAGGTTTAATGTACGCGCTTAATGATGTGTCTGTCACTGTCTATGAGCATGATTTTCTGGTGATATTAGGAGGCTCTGGTAGTGGTAAATCCACTCTTTTGAACATGATTGGGGCGATTGATAAAGTCGACAGTGGTCAAATCATTGTTAATAACCGTGATATCGTTAAATTAAACGATAAGGGATTAACTTTATACCGTCGTAATGAAGTGGGCTTCGTCTATCAATTCTTTAATTTGATTAACGATGTCACTGTTTATCAAAACGTCACCCTTTCTCCAGGCAGTAGAAATAAAGAAAGAGCTTTATCCCTTTTAGATAGAGTGGGCTTATTAGATAAGAAAGATAAATTCCCAAGACAGCTTTCTGGTGGTCAACAACAAAGAGTGGCGATCGCTAGAGCATTAAATAAGGACAGCAATATTCTTTTATGCGATGAACCAACAGGCGCTTTAGATGATGTCTCAGGTAAAGCGGTCTTAAAGCTATTAGAAGATATCCATAATGAAGGAAAGACTATTGTCTTAGTAACACACACTAAAGAAATAGCCCAAATGGCTAACCGCATTATCACGATGAAAAACGGTAAAGTCATTTCCGATGAAATAAACGAACACATCGTTAAAGCAGAAGAGGTTGAGTGGTAATGATTAAAACCATGCTAAAGCCGTTTTTTAAACGCTTCCTTGGATTATTCTTTTCCATGGTTTTCGTGAGCATGCTTTCGGTCGCTCTTTTGTGTTGTTTTGGTTCATCCATTGTGAACACTAAAAACAATTACGTTAACTATGTGACTGAATATCAAGATATGGACGAACTCGTCTCTACACAGTTTGTTAGAAGAGAAAATCTAGACTGTCTTAATGAATTAACTGATGTCATTGATAAATATGATTCTAGATTAACTGTGGACTGTTATCTTAGAAAACCAGATAGAACACTCGTAGCGAGAGTCTTTTCATATGACGATGATCCAAAGAGTGAATTTAAAAATCAAATATTTAAAAGATATGTTGTAGAAAGTACCCCATATGTTAAAAAGGCCATTAACTTCCGCGGTAAAGAAGTAGATGTTGCTGCGAATATTTCTGTTTGTCGAAAGTTCGCTAAAAACAATAACTTTAAACTCGGTGATGTCGTGGAATTAGGCTTTTTAAATATGTATGCGAATTTCTATATCGCTGAGATTGTAGAAACTCCAGAAGGTATCTATCCAAGAGCGAATAACTATATTTGGTCAGATAATCATGACTTTGGTTATATCTACGCTAGTGAAGTGGAATTATCTAGGGGCCTAAAAGTATTAGCGAAAATGGTTCATGACCGTATTGAAAGTGGAGATACGATTTATAAAGAATACTATGATAAAGCCGTTGCAGTGACTGGTATTACCATTCCAGATCTTGTTGAAGCTCTGACAGATGACCACTTCGTGAGTCACTGGTCTAACCAAGTTTTAGTTAAAAATAAACA
>JAEEGJ010006342.1_pt1 | contig 35620 bp, 35 predicted proteins | sample 8958761 | NCBI WGS metagenome assembly JAEEGJ01 (sample SAMN16246546, study PRJNA631951) | gut metagenome | biome: gut microbiome; feature: rumen; material: RS-attached | host: Bos | place: Iran: Karaj | collected 2018-10
TTGCGGTTGTCGAAATAGTCTTCGCACCAGTCTTTCAGATAGTCGGCTACGGCCTCGCGGAAGTAGTTGGCATCGCCGTCGTAGGCTGACTCCACGCTGTAGTCGAGTTTGATCTCGAGCTGTTTCAGCGAGTCGCACTCTGCCTCCGTCAGGTCGCCGTGCTGCTTCATGAGATCGAGTACGATGTTGCGTCGCTTCAGTGAGTTCTCTGGGTTGATGAGGGGATTATAATAGGTGGTGGCTTTGAGCATGCCCACGAGGATGGCTGCATTCTCAGGTGTCAGATCCTTTGGTGTGCAACCGAAATAGGTCTTGCAAGCGGTCTTGATGCCGAAGGCATTCGAGCCGAAGTCGACGGTGTTGGCATACTGGGTAAGGATCTCGTTCTTCGTGAAGAAGAATTCCAGTTTGTAGGCCGTGATCCACTCCTTACTCTTCATGATGAGCATCTTGAGGCCGGGGATGTTGCCCAGCAGTCCTGTAGAGTACTCAGAACGTGTGCGGAAGAGGTTCTTTGCCAACTGTTGGGTGATGGTAGAAGCACCACGGGCATCGCGATGGAGGATATACTCCTTGGCTACTGCCACGAAGGCTGTATAGTCGATGCCGTGATGGCTGTAGAAGCGCTCGTCCTCGGTATCGATGAGGGCTTTCCAGAACACGGGGTTCACCTCTTCGTAAGTGACAGGGGTGCGGTTCTCGCTGAAGAACTTTCCAATCAGCTTGCCGTCGGCACTGTAGATCATCGAGGCAGCCGCAGGGCGCTTGTTCTTGATGGTCGACATGGAGGGTGTCTTGCCGAAGAGCCATAGGAAGTTGATGTCGACGGCGCCCAGATAGAGGAAGAATGCCACGATCAGGGAGACGATAGCCGCCAAGGTCTTGACGTACCAGGGACGTCCCTTGTAAAGGCTCTTGTACCAAGGCCAGATGCCTTTGATCTTCTTCAGGATGGGCTGTGCCCATGCGTATTTCTGATTGTCAGTATCGTTACTCATTGTTAACTGATTTTTAGTTCTGTTGCTCTATATAGCTGATGATTTCTTCTTTGTCGTCGGGATGAAACCAACGGATCTGTTCGTCCTTCTTGTACCACGTCAGCTGTTTACGGGCGTAGCGGCGGGTATTGCCCTTGATGCGCTCTACGGCCTCGTGGAGGGTCCATTTGCCTTTCAGGTATTCGAACAGCTCCTTGTAGCCCACGGTGTTCAAGGCATTCACTTCGCGTTTGGGGTACATCTCCTTCGCCTCTTCGAGCAGTCCGTCCTTCATCATCTTGTCCACACGGCGGTTGATGCGCTTGTAGAGTTCCTCACGCGGACGTGTCAGTCCGATTTTGATGATACGGAAGGGTCGAACCTTCTTTTCCTGTTTGCGGAAGGATGAGTAGGGCTTGCCCGTCATCACACAGATCTCGAGGGCATGAACCACACGGCGGGGATTATGCTTATCGACTATCTCATAGTATTCTGGATCGCGCTGGCGCAGTTCTTCGCAGAGGCTTTCAAGGCCTTCCATCAGGAGCCGTTTCTTCATTGTGGCGCGCGTCTCATCATCGATGGTGGGAATGTCGTCGATACCATTGCATACGGCATCGATATACATCATACTGCCACCTGAGAGCAGGGCATAGTCGCTGGTCTTGAAAATCTCGTCGAGCAGGGTGAGTACTTGTTGCTCGTAGAGTGAGGCACTATAGTAATCGTCCATGCCCAGCGTGCCAACAAAGTAGTGCTTGACTTCACTCATCTGTTTGTTGGACGGGCGGGCCGTACCGATTTTCAGTTCTCTGTAGATCTGTCGTGAGTCAGCGTTGATGATGGGTATGTTGAAATGCTTGGCCAGATCCATACACAACGCCGTCTTTCCGACTGCAGTAGGCCCCGTGATAACTATCAGCGTTTTTTCCAAATGAATAGATTAACGGATGATGCCGCGTTTAGAATTCTCGATGAATGAACAGATGTAATCCACTTCCTTGCAGTCGGGGAACTGTTCGCGGGCCATGGCGACACCGTCTTTCAGTACGCCCTGTGAGTAGATGATGCGGTAAGCTTCGTGGATGGCCTCGATGGTCTCGCGTGGGAAACCACGGCGACGGAGTCCTACCAGATTGACGCCAGCGTAGCGTACAGGCTCCTTACCTGCAATGACATATGGAGGGATATCCTGGCTGGTTCGTGAGCCACCCTGGAACATGATATAGCTACCCACCTTACAGAACTGGTGGAAGAGACAGGTGGCAGAGATGATGGCATAGTCGTCGACTTCGACCTCGCCTGCAAACTTCGTGGAGTTGCCGATGATGCATCCGTTGCCGATGACACAATCGTGAGCCACATGCATGTTCTCCATCAGCAGATTGCCGTTACCCACCACGGTCTTACCTTTCGAGGCGGTACCACGGCTGATGGTGACATTCTCGCGGATGGAGTTGTTGTCGCCAATCTCACAGGTAGTCTCCTCGCCCTTGAATTTCAGGTCCTGAGGCTTCGTAGAGATACTGGCTCCTGGGAAGAACTCATTGCCGTTGCCGATACGTGCGCCGAAATGGATCGTGACATTGTTGAGGAAACGGTTGTTGTCGCCAATGACCACATTCTTGTCGATCACACAGAAAGGACCGATGATATTACCGTCGCCCAGCTTTGCCTCTGGGTCTACAACTGCTAATGGGTGTATCTGATTCATGAACTCTAAACTTTAAAAAACTTTATTTGTTCTTTACGATTTGCGCCGTGAAGGTAGCCTCGGCTACGATGTGGTCGCCTACGAAGATATAACCTTTCATCGAAGAGATGCCGTGGCGAACGGGAGCCAACAGCTCGACCTTGAATATCAGCGTGTCGCCAGGAACAACCTTCTGACGGAACTTCACACCGTCGATCTTCATGAAGTAAGTCGACCAGCGCTCAGGCTCCTCGAGGGTGTTCAGTACCAGCAGACCGCCACACTGTGCCATCGCCTCGATCTGGAGAACACCAGGCATGACTGGCTCCTGTGGGAAGTGTCCCTGGAAGAAAGGCTCGTTGGCGGTGATGTTCTTGATACCTACGATGGTATTTGCACCCAGTTCTACTACCTTATCGACCAACTGCATCGGATAGCGGTGAGGCAGGAGTTCGCGGATGCGGTTCACGTCCATGATCGGCTCTTCGTTCGGGTCGTAGATAGGCGCCTGGATCTCGTGCTTGCGGATCTCCTTACGCATCTGGCGGGCGAACTTGTTGTTGATGGTATGACCAGGACGGGTAGCAACGATACGACCCTTGATAGGCTTGCCGATGAGGGCCATGTCACCAATCACGTCGAGCAGCTTATGGCGCGTACATTCGTTCTCCCATTGCAGGGGCTTGTGTTGGATATAGCCAAGGTCGGTGGCATCACGATGCTCTACGTGGAGCATATCAGCCAGCATGTCGAGGCGCTCCTGTGTGGTCTGGCGCTCGTAGATGACGATGGCATTGTCAAGGTCGCCACCCTTGATGAGATTCGCCTGCAACAGCGGCTCGATGTCACGAACGAAGACAAACGTACGGGCACTGGCTATCTCGGAGATGTATGCCTGCTGACTGTCGAGTGTCGCAAACTGGCTGTTGATGAACTTCGACTCGAAGGAGCACATCGCTGTCAACGAGAATTCCTCATCGGGCAGGATGGTGATGCATGAGCCTGTGTTCTCGTCCTTGACTTCAATCTTCTTGCGGATGATATAGTAGTCCTTCGGAGCGTTCTGCTCCTCGATGCCCACCTCCTGGATCTTCTCTACATACTTGATGGCCGAACCATCGAGGATAGGGAACTCAGGACCATTGACCTGAATCAGACAGTTGTCGATGCCGAGTGCATAGAGGGCTGAGAGTCCGTGCTCGACGGTAGATACGCGAGCGTCACCCTTGCCAAGTACCGTACCACGCTGGGTATCGACCACATTCTCGGCAATGGCATCGATCACGGGCTGACCTTCGATGTCGATGCGCTGGATCTTGTAGCCCAAATTCTCAGGGGCAGGGTTGAATGTTACAGTCAGGTTCAAACCAGTATGCAGACCTTTTCCAAAAAGTGAAAAGCTGCCTTTTAAAGTCTTTTGCTTCATATTTTGCTAGATTGTCAATTATCAATTTTCTGTGGCCATTTTCTCTTTCAGCTCCTTCAGTTCACGCTCCAGAGTTGCTATCTGACGATACATATCAGGTAACTTGGAATAGATGGCCTTGGCCTTGAAGAACATCTTCGGATCCATGGCAGGCGATCCGATGAGTGATTCACCGTCGCCCTTAGTATTCTTGATGACACCACACTGGGCGCCAATGAATGTTTTGTCAGCCACTTGGATATGTCCAGAGAAACCAGCTTGTCCGCCTACCATGCACCAGGCTCCGATCTTCGTAGAGCCTGCCATGCCAGCCTGTGCCGACATGACGGTGTTCTCGCCGATCTCGCAGTTGTGAGCTACCTGAATCAGGTTGTCGAGTTTCACACCTTGGTGAATGATGGTCTGTCCCATCGTAGAGCGGTCTACACAGGTGTTGGCACCAATCTCCACATTGTCCTCGATGACCACGATGCCAATCTGGGGAATCTTGTCGTAACCACCCGTATTCGGCGCAAAGCCGAAACCATCAGCGCCAATGACGCTGCCAGCATGAATTGTCACATTATTTCCTAGTTTGCATCCTTGGTAGATTGTCACGTTCGGATAAAGGATACATTTCTCACCGATGGTAACACCCTCGCAGACGACGGTATGAGGATAGACCTGAGAGCCTTTTCCCAGGACAACGCCGTCGCCGATATAGGCAAAGGCACCCACATAGACATCTTCGCCGATCTGTGCCTTCGGAGAGATATATGCCAGCGAGTCGATACCTTTCTTAGCGGGCTTCATCGACTCATAGAACTGTAGCAGTTTGGCCACACACTCATAGGCGTTTTTCACGCGAATAAGCGTAGCACTAACGGGCTTCTCCAGTTCGACATCTTCGTTGATGAGTACAACGCTCGACTTGGTGTCATATATATAGTGGGTATATTTGGGATTCGACAGGAAGGAGATGGCTCCAGGCACTCCTTCTTCGATTTTCGCGAAGGTGCTGACGGCAGTATTTTCGTCGCCTTCTACTCTTCCCTGAATCAATTCTGCAATCTGTTTTGCTGTAAATTCCATATCATTGAGGTCGTTTTTTACAAATAATGGTGCAAAGATAGCAAAAATTATTCTAATCTTTGATAACAAAGATAATATTTTCTTATTTTTTTAGAAAGTAATTGAACATTTAGCAATTCTGATGCTTCGGAAATATCCTTGATTTCTCCGTTTTTGTAAAGTATTGCGATACTATCGTCATCTACGTTGTACATATCTTTCTGGATGGTATTCAGGCTCATCAGGTAATGGGCTTCTTCGACGGGAATATCCATCTTGCGGGCGATGTCCTGCTGCAGTTCGTCGATGCGTTCCTGAGGGATAGGCTCTTCGTGTACTTCTACCTTGAAAATCTTACGGTCGAGCATGTCAGTGGCCAGGGTGGACAGGATCTTGTCATCGTTGTGCTTCCAGGCTTTCATGGCACTCCAGATGTCAGAATCGTCAAGCTCTTCATAATTGGCCAATGCCTCAGGATGTGTGTTGAACCATGCTGCATCGACCTCGTTGGAGAGGAAATAATGGAGGGCAGGGGAGGCGAACACCTCATGTCCCCTGCGGACGAGTTCCTTGGCTCGGTTAAGCATGTTGACCAATACCTTTTCGTAAGCCACACATGTGCGATGGAGATAGACCTGCCAGTACATCAGCCGTCGTGTTGTCAGGTAGTTCTCAAGTGAATAGATACCTTTCTGTTCTACTACAAGAGAATCGTCTATCACGTTGAGCATCTTGATGATACGGGCGCTTCCGATGTTGCCTTCTGTGACACCAGTATAGAAGGAATCGCGTCGCAGATAATCGAGGCGGTCCATGTCGAGCTGGCTGGATATCAGCTGGTGCAGGAAGTTCTTCGGATAGTTGCCTTTGAAGATAGAGATGGCCAGATTCAACTGTCCGTTGAGATTCTGATTGATCTCTTCCATCATCATCAGCGAGATCTCTTCATGGGAGATGCCGTGGATAAGGGTGTCTTCGAGTACATGCGAGAAGGGCCCGTGTCCGATGTCGTGCATCAGGATAGCTGCCTGCACGGCCTCTGCTTCGGATTCGAAAATGAAGATGCCTTTCTGTTGGAGATTCAGGATGGCCTCGCTCATCAGGTGGAAGGCTCCCAGTGAATGTTGGAACCGTGTATGTCGTGCACCAGGATAAACCACTGATGCCAGTCCAAGCTGGTTGATGCGGTTTAATCGTTGAAAAAGCGGGTGTTCAACGATATTATAAAGCAGTCCTTTAGGTATCTTGATAAATCCGAATACCGGATCGTTGATAATCTTCACATCGTTCATGTATGGTCAGTTTTGACAGTTTGATAATAATAATCTGTTGTTTAGGGTGCAAAGTTACTACAAAAATCCTGTTTTTCCAAAAAAATAGCTATCTTTGCATGCACAAATCAAAAAGATCAAGAAATGAATATGAAGAAATTGTTCCTGTTTGTCACCCTGACGCTGCTTTGTTTAACGGTGAAAGCTGAGTCACAGAAGGGGAATCTGCAGAAAGGCGACTATGGTTATCTGTATTGTCACATGAACGATCGTGGGCGTGCTTGGACAGCCTATGCCCTGAGTCGCGATGGTTTCCATTATCACGACCTGCTCAAGGGCGACTCTGTGTTCAGCGATGCCGAGGTGGCCCGTATTGAGGGTGCTACGCGTGATGCCTATATCTGTCGGAAGCACGATGGTACAGGTTATCTGATGGTTTGTACGGATATGAACGTAGGCGCCAAGGAACGGCTTGGGAAGGTTGAGACTTGGGATAACTACGGCATCGATCTTCTGACGAGCGACGACCTGATCCACTGGAAATCAGTAACTTTCGATTATCGGAAGGGCAAGGAGATCTTCTCAGATCCCCAGTCTGAGAGTGTCTATCGGAACTGGACGACAATCAATCGCGTCTGGGCACCGCAGATTGTTTGGGATGAAGATTTTGTGTGGCCTGACGGCAGGAATGGTGGCTATATGGTCTATTATTCGATGTGGAATCGAGGTGAGGAGGCCTACGACCGCATGTATTATTCCTATGCTGATGAAAGCTTCACCACATTGACGCAGCCCCGACTGTTGTTCGATTGGGGCTATGCCACTATCGATGCAGATATCAATTGGGTGGCTGCTGACCAGCAATGGCACATGATGATCAAGAAAGAGGGTGGGAAGCCAGGACTGTTTACTGCCACAGCGCCCACATTGACTGGACCTTGGAGTGAACCTGTGGAGGACGACTATGTGGATTTCGAGGGCAATAAGAAGTGCGAAGGTGTCAGCGCCTTCCAGTTGGCAGGTGATTCTACCTGGGTGATTGGCTATATCGAATACTCCTCAAAGCCCAAGAACTATCGCCTCTGTCTGGCAGATCAGTATATGCGAAACTTCCATTCTCCGAGGAATATCGAAGGCGTAGACCGTCCTCAGCACGGTTCCTTCCTCCGTCTGACGAAAGAAGAATATGAGCGTCTGCAGCAATGGAGTGATGAGTGTCTAAAGGTTGGCGATTGAGGACAGTCTCTTGCGATTGAGGATCGTGATGCTTTTCCCGTTAACCTGTATGATACCTTCATCCGCAAACTCAGAGAGGCTACGCTGGAGGGAGAATTTCTGGATAGCAAACAAATCGGCAATCTCCTGACGAGATTTGTCGAGTGTGAATGAATCAGCATTGCGGCGGTTGGATTCATTCAGCAGGAAAATAGCCACCTTCTCCCTGACGGTATGAAGCGTAATCAGGTTCAAGGTGTCGATCAGTTCGTAACAGATTGAAGAGAGGCGTCTGATGAAGTTCTGCTGAATTTTCTTGTTACGACTCATGACCTTCAACAGGGATTCTGGAGTCATGCGGAGAAAGGTCGTAGGTTTAGACACTTCCAGAGTCACGGGGAAGATGCCGCTTTTCGAAAAAATTACCGACGGTGCCACAATCCTTCCTATACCATAACTTATAACTGTTGCGCGTTTCCCCGTTTTACTCTCCAGCTTAATTTTTACCTCGCCCGAAACAATGATATCGGCAAATTCGATAGGTTGGCCTGTTTTTTTATAGATCGCTTTCTTAGGATACTGTACCAGTTCGTACGGTATATCTTTCATGCTTCTCAAAATGTCCTCGTCAGATATGTTTTCGTAAAGGGGACACGACTGAAGAGCTCTAAATACATCTTTTTCCATGATTGTTTAGATAAAACCGATTTTTCCAAGTTCTATTGACATTTCCAGTTGCAGTTCTTTGGCTTTCTGGGCTGCTACCTCTGCAAAGTCCTCACCATTCGATGCATAGATGATGCCGCGTGAGGAGTTGACCAGCAGACCGCAGTCCTTGGTGATGCCGTATTTGCAGACTTCCTGCAACGAACCGCCTTGAGCACCTACGCCAGGTACCAGCAGGAAATGGTTAGGTGCCAGCTTGCGGATATCCTCGAACATCTGCCCCTGTGTCGCACCAACGACATACATCATGTTCTCGTCCGTGCCCCAGTTCTGAGATGTTCTGAGCACCTTCTCAAAGAGACGTTCACCCTGCTGATCTTCCGTCAGCTGGAAATCGTGCGAACCCTTGTTGCTGGTCAGCGCCAGGAGGATCACCCATTTGTCCTCGTAGCCCAGGAAGGGCGTTACCGAATCCTCACCCATATAGGGGGCCACGGTCAGAGCATCGACGTCATAGGTCTCAAAGAAGGTCTTGGCGTACATCTTCGAGGTGTTGCCGATATCGCCGCGTTTGGCATCGGCTATGATGAAGTGATCAGGATATTCCTCCTTCAGATAGTCGATAGTGGCTTCGAAGGCCATCAGACCGTCTACACCGTAGGCCTCGTAGAAAGCCAGATTGGGCTTATAGGCTACGCAGTAGGGGGCTGTCGCATCGATAATGAGGGCATTAAACTCGCAGAGGGCGCGGAAGACGTAATCCTCGCCGTCCTTGGCCTTTGCCTCGTCGATGATGCACTGGGGTATCTTGTTGATATCCGTATCGAGCCCCACACAGAGGAAACTCTGTTTCTCACTTATCTGATTAATCAATTCCTGTCTATTCATATCTTCAATCTTCAATTTTCAATCCTCAATCTTCTACAGTTCTGTTTCCTTCATTCGCTCTGCATTCTCGGCTACTGTCAGCGCATCAATCATTGCCTGGATGTCGCCACCGAGGAACCCTTGCAGATCATGGGTGGTATAGCCGATGCGGTGATCCGTCACACGGCCTTGGGGGAAGTTGTATGTGCGGATCTTCGCCGAACGGTCGCCAGTGGATACGAGACTTTTACGGCGGCTGGCGATGTCGTCCATATACTTCTGATGCTCCTTATCATATATAAAGGTATACAGACGCGAGAGTGCACGCTCCTTGTTCTTGGGCTGGTCACGGGTCTCCGTACACTCGATGAGGATTTCCTCGGTCTCACCTGTGTTCGGGTTCTTCCACATATAGCGCAGGCGCACACCTGATTCCACCTTGTTCACATTCTGACCACCAGCACCAGAACTGCGGAAGGTATCCCACTTGATCTCACCCTCGTTCACATGTACCTCGAACTTGTCTGCCTCGGGCAGTACGGCAACGGTAGCTGCCGAGGTGTGCATACGGCCTTGGGTCTCTGTAGCAGGTACGCGCTGGACACGGTGAACGCCTGACTCGTATTTCAGCGTGCCATAGACATCGGCACCACTGACGGCGAAGTCAATCTCCTTATAACCACCCACGGCTCCTTCTGATACGCTGGTGATGGAGAGCGTCCAACCCTTTGAGTCGCAGTAGCTCTTGTACATCTTAAAGAGGTCGCCGGCGAAGAGGCAAGCCTCGTCGCCACCTGTTCCTGCACGGATCTCCATCTGCACGTTCTTGGCATCTTCGGGGTCCTTCGGAATAAGGGCAATCTTGATTTCCTCTTCCAACTTAGGCTGAAGCTCTTCGTTCGTTGCCAGTTCCTCACGGGCCATCTCTTTCATTTCGGGGTCATCCTCGTTAGCCAGGATGTCCTTGGCCTCCTTGATGCTGTTCAGACAGGCGATGTAGCGTTTGCGGGCATCCATGATGTCGCCCAGATCCTTGTATTCCTTCGTCAGTTTAACGAAACGGTTCTGGTCGGCTATCACGTCGGGGTCAGTAATCAGTGTTGATACCTCCTCGAAGCGTGCCTCCAGTCCGTCTAGTTTCTGTAATATACTGTTATTCTCCACTTTTAAATTGAAAAATGATTATTAATATTCGAATGTTCCGAATTCACTCTTAATCGTCAGACTCTTCTGACCTTCCTCGATATGGCCGACGATCTGGGCATCGATGTTGAAGCTCTTCGATATCCCGATAACCTTCTCGGCTACCTCAGGACGAACATAGATCTCCATGCGGTGACCCATGTTGAACACCTGGTACATCTCCTTCCAGTCTGTGCCTGAGCACTCGTGGATGGCACGGAAGAGTGGGGGAACGGGGAACATGTTGTCCTTGATGACCTTACAGTTGTCGCTGACGAAGTGCAATACTTTCGTCTGGGCGCCGCCCGTACAATGTACCATACCGTGAATCTCAGGGCGCAACTCGTCGAGCAGCTTCTTGATCACAGGGGCATAGGTCCGGGTAGGAGAGAGTACCAGCTGACCAGCGTCTACGGGTGATCCCTCGACGGCATCTGTCAGTTTGTATTTGCCGCTATACACGAGCTCGTCGGGTACAGCGTGGTCATAGCTCTCAGGATAGTTTTCTGCCAGATACTTGGCGAAGACATCATGACGGGCCGAAGTCAGTCCGTTGGAACCCATACCGCCGTTGTAACGCTTCTCGTAGGTGGCCTGACCTGTTGACGACAAGCCTACAATCACGTCACCAGGACGGATATTGGCATTGTCGATGACGTCTGAGCGCTTCATGCGACAGGTCACGGTAGAGTCGACGATAATGGTTCGGACCAGATCGCCCACGTCAGCCGTCTCACCACCTGTGGGATAAATGCCGATACCCATTTCACGGAGTTCTGCCAACAGCTCGTCTGTGCCGTTGATGATGGCCGAGATGACCTCACCAGGCACGAGCATCTTATTTCGTCCGATGGTCGATGATACGAGGATGTTATCTACGGCTCCCACACAGAGCAGGTCGTCGGTATTCATCACGATGGCGTCCTGGGCAATACCCTTCCACACAGAGAGGTCGCCTGTCTCTTTCCAGTACATGTAGGCGAGGCTCGACTTAGTGCCAGCGCCGTCGGCATGCATGATGTTACAATACTCAGGGTCACCGCCCAATATGTCGGGGATAATCTTACAGAAAGCCTGTGGGAAGATGCCCTTGTCGATGTTCTTAATGGCAGCGTGAACGTCCTCCTTGGCAGCGCTCACGCCCCTCATCATGTATCTATTATCAGTCATTTTATCTCTAAACTTTAAAAATCTAACCTCTAACCCCTAACTTCTAACCTTATTTCTCCTTCCCATTCCAGAATTCCCATGAGGCAAAAGCCTGCAGCAACAGCATTTCCAGCCCGTTCTTCACGTCGGCACCATGTTCAGCTCCCTTTCTCATGAACAGCGTCTGATCGGGATTGTAGATCAGATCATAGAGAATGGTATGCGAGTCCATCGCTTCGTAGGGCAGTTCCGGACATTCGTCTGTATGCGGATACATCCCGACGGGGGTACAGTTGACTACGACATTGTATTCCTTGATAACCTCGGGTGTAATCTTCTTATACTGGATCGTGTCGGGACGCTCATAACGGCTGACGAAGACGGTTTCCAGTCCCAGGGATTTCAGACCGTAGTTGATGGCCTTCGACGCACCGCCTGTACCCAGGATCAAGGCCTTCTTGTGCCATTTCTTGTCGAGCATGGGCTCGATGCTCTGTGTGAACCCGATGACATCACTGTTGAAGCCTTTCAGGATAGTCTTGTTCTTCTCGTGAGTCACCCTGATGACATTCACGGCTCCTATGGCTCTGGCCTCAGGCGAAAGTGAATCCAGGAAGGGAATCACCTTTTCCTTGTAGGGGATGGTTACATTCAGTCCTCGCAGGTTCGGATTCTTGTCCAACACTTCTGTGAGGATGTCGATATTTGAGATCTCAAAATTCTCATACCGCGCATTGATACCTTCATCGGCAAACTTCTGGTTGAAGTAGCTGATGGAAAATGAATGTCCCAAAGGGTAGCCGATAAGTCCGTACTTGTCCATTTTTGTTGTTTATTTGGTTGCGAAATACATGGTGCAAATGCCGAATGTGAGCCGTTTGAAGGAAGCCTCCTTGAAGCCGGCCTTTTTGAGAATCCCCACCATCTGCTCTCCCTGCGGGAAGGCTTCGATGGTCTTCGTCAGATAACTGTAGGCGCTGGTGTCCTTACTGATCAGTTGCCCGTAGACGGGCAGCACCGTGTGGGCGTAGATGTGGAAGAGTTGTTTCATCGGGAAGCTCACGGGTGAGGTCAGTTCCACGATGCTCAGGTGTCCGCCTGTCTTCATCACACGACACATCTCCTTCAGTCCCTGGTCCAGATCGGCGAAGTTGCGGATGCCGAAGGCTGCTGTCACAGCATCGAAGGTGTCGTCGGCATAACTGAGATTCAGACAGTCTTCCTTGTCGAAGCTGATAATCTGGTCCAGTCCCTCCTTCTTCACTTTCTGCCTGCCGATCTCCATCATGCCCTCGCTGATGTCAGCCCCGACGAGTCGGGCGGGTTTCAGGAGTTTTGCCGAGAGGATGGCAAAGTCGCCGGTACCTGTTGCGATGTCGAGCATGGTCTGAGGATGGAATGGTGCCAGCTGTCTGATGGCCTTCTTCCGCCAACCCTTGTCGATGTCCCACGACAACCTGTGGTTCAGCTTGTCATAGGTGGGAGCGATATGGTCGAACATCTGTTCCACCTGCTGCGCCTTCCCGCCGTCGTGATAGGGTTTGATTTCCTCCTGCTCGTAGCTCATGGTTATCTGTTCTTGAATGCCTTGAGCCAGGCGCTGACGTTCTTCTCGATGCGCTGGTCGATATCCTCGTCGCTCTGCTCGCGCTCAAATCTCTCACCGACGATGTTCTCGTAGAGCTCGATATAGCGGTCGCTGACGCTCTCAGCATATTCGTCGGTAATCTCAGGCATCACCTGTCCCGGCTCGTTCATGAAGTTGTGCTCGATGAGCCACTGGCGCACGAACTCCTTCGAGAGCTGCTTCTGGGGCTCACCCTTGGCCAGCTTCTCCTCATAGCCGTCGGCATAGAAGTAACGGCTGGAGTCGGGGGTGTGGATCTCGTCGATGAGATACACCTTACCGTCGCGCTTGCCAAACTCGTACTTGGTGTCTACGAGGATCAGTCCGCGCTTGGCGGCAATCTCCTGACCGCGCTTGAAGATCTTGCGGGTGTAGTCCTCCATCACGGCGTAGTCCTCTGCCGACACGATGCCCTGAGCAATGATCTCCTCTTTCGAGATGTTCATGTCGTGACCCTCGTCAGCCTTGGTCGTCGGAGTGATGATAGGCTCGGGGAATCGCTCGTTCTCCTTCATGCCCTCGGGCAGCTTCACGCCGCAGAGTTCGCGGCAGCCGTTCTTGTATTCTCTCCAGGCGCTACCTGTGAGGATGCTGCGGATAATCATCTCCACACGGAACCCTTCACACTTCAGACCGATGGTCACCATGGGGTCTGGGGTTGCCAGTTTCCAGTTCGGGCAGATGTCTGTTGTGGCATCGAGGAACTTGGCGGCAATCTGGTTGAGCACCTGTCCCTTGAAGGGGATGCCCTTCGGCAGTACCACGTCGAAAGCCGAGATACGGTCGGTTGCTACCATGACCATCAGGTCGTCATTGATGTTATACACATCACGGACTTTTCCGTGATATACGCTTTTCTGTCCTTCGAACTTAAAGTCCGTCTTTGTTAATGCTTTCATCACATTATTTACGATTTACTTATTTACGATTTACTTATTTACGATTTACTATTTTTCGATTTCACTTTTCACCTTTCACTTCTTCACCTTTCACCTCTTTGTCGTATTCCTCGTAGGCGTTGACGATGCGGGTGACGAGCTTGTGGCGGACAATGTCCGAACGGTCAAGGTTCACCACGCCGATGCCCTCTACATTATTTAATATATGTATGGCCTCGATCAGTCCGCTCTTCTGCGAGTGGGGTAGGTCTATCTGTGTCATGTCGCCCGTGATGATCATCTTCGTGTTCCATCCCATGCGGGTGAGGAACATCCTGATCTGTGCGGGCGTGGTGTTCTGGGCCTCGTCGAGGATGACCACCGCGTCGCTCAGCGTTCTGCCTCGCATAAAAGCCAGCGGCGCTATCTGTATGACGTGCTTCTCCATCATGTCCTGCAGCTTCACCTGTGGCAGCATGTCCTCCAGCGCATCATAGAGCGGCTGGAGATAAGGGTCGATCTTCTCCTTCATGTCACCAGGCAGGAATCCCAGTTTCTCGCCGGCCTCCACAGCCGGACGGCTCAGGATGATTTTCTTCGCTGTCTTCTCCTTCAGCGCCTTCACGGCCAGGGCTATCGACAGGTAGGTCTTACCCGTACCGGCAGGGCCCACGGCGAATATCATGTCGTGTTTCTCGTAAGCCTCTATCAGCCGCTGCTGGTTGGCAGTCCTTGCCTTGATGGGGCGCCCCGACATTGAATAGACGACCACCCCCTCGGGGATATCGTCCTTCGTCCGTCGGCCCTTGACGATGTCGAGGATGTCTTCTTCCTTCAGGGAGTTGAATCTGAGCACGTGCTGACGTATCTTCTCCACGTTCTCCTCGAAGGTAGCCATCTGCTCCTCATCGCCGAGTACACGGACGACATTATCGCGGGCGACGATGCGCAACTTCGGGAAAAGTGAGCGTATCATCTGCAGATGTCCATTGCCAACCCCATAGAAAACAACGGGGTCAATGTCCTCTAATATTAGATGTTTCTCGATCAATCTGTATACAAATTATTATTTTTGCGTGCAAAGTTACATTTTTTTTTTGTAACTTTGCCCCCGAAATAGAATTTTCTTTATGAGATTGACAAAAAAATCATATTTGCAGGGTTTCGCAGTCGTGGTATTGCTACTGGCTGCAGTCCGTCTGCTCTTCCCTCAGGTGGCTGTTTCGGCCAATGTGGAAAGTGAGAATAGTCCAACGGCAGATTCCCCCCTCCACCTTTCGCGTTCCTCCGTCCATAAGATAAGATCCGTCTCCAGCTATGCCGAGGCGTTTCCCGATACCAATGCCGTACAGTTGGTGGCTGCCCAGAAGTGGGGCGTCTCTCCTGTCAAGAACCGTGAGGATGCCGAGTCGCGTAAGCGCGAACTGGTCTATGTGGGCTCCAATCCCTATTTCCATGTCGACCCGCTTTACTCCAGCATTCCCTACCTGGTGCCTCGTGCCGCCGTGTTGCTGCAGGATATCGGTCAGGCGTTCTTCGACAGTCTGTATGTCAAGGGCGTCCCCATGCATAAGATCATTGTGACCAGTGTGCTCCGTTCTCAGGAGGATGTCGCCAAATTGCGCCGCCGTAACGGCAATGCCACCGAGAACTCCTGTCACCTCTACGGCACCACCTTCGATATCTGCTATAACCGCTACAAGACGGTCGAAGATCCCGAAGGACCTGCTCGTCGACAGGTTCGTAACGACACGTTGAAATGGGTGCTCAGCGAGGTGCTGCGCGATATGCGCAACCAAAACCGTTGCTACATCAAGTATGAAGTAAAGCAAGGTTGCTTCCATATGACGGTGAGGTGATAAATTAAGCATTAAGCATTAAATATTAAATTTCAGAAACATTACATAACAACTTAAAACTTAAAGCATTATGAGATTAGATGGAAGAAGAGAAAGTTCCAACGTGGAAGACCGCCGCGGAATGAGTGGAAAAGCAGTAGCCGGTGTCGGTGGTATCGGTGCAGTAATCGTCGCAGCGTTGTTTGCATGGATGAGTGGAGGCGATCCCCTCTCAGCAGGTCTGCAGGCAGCCCAGGAACAGATGGCAGCCCGTACGGAGACTGTCGATGAGGCCAACTTTACTGAGGAAGAGCAGGAACTGGCCTCCGACTGTAAGAAGATCCTCGCCTCGACCGAGGATGTTTGGGGAAAGGTCTTTCAGGAGATGGGTGGTACCTATACACCTCCTACGCTCGTGCTGTTCAGCAACCAAGTACAGTCAGCCTGTGGTAACGCAACAGCTGCCGTAGGCCCTTTCTATTGCTCTGGCGACCAGAAGCTCTACATCGACCTCTCGTTCTTCACACAGATGAAACGTCAGTTGGGTGTCGAGGGTAATACCTTTGCCTACGCTTACGTGATTGCCCATGAGATCGGTCACCACGTGGAGAATCTCACAGGAACACTCGGCAAGGCCCATCAGGCGATGAACCAGACAGATAAGGTTCAGGCCAATCAGATCAGCGTTCGTCTCGAGCTGCTCGCCGACTACTATGCCGGAGTCTGGGCACACTACGAGGACGCCATGAACCACTCGATGGAGTACGGTGACCTGGAGAAAGGTCTCGAACTGGCCAAGGCCATCGGCGACGACTGGCTGCAGAAGAAGGCTCAGGGCCGTGCAACCCCCGAATCCTTCACCCACGGCACCTCCGACCAGCGTAAGCGCTGGCTGAAACGAGGCTTCGAGACCGGCGACATGCGCACCTCGACCTTCAGCGTCCAGAATTACAACGATCTGTAAGAACTCAGAAGCAACTCAAAAGGGACGGTTCTGAATGAGTCCTCGCTCAATCAGAACCGTCCCTCTGTTATTTACTTTTTTTCAATAATATTTGGAACTTTCAAATATACTTTGTATCTTTGCACACAAATACTGGTAAATATGACTGAGGTACATAAGAAATATCGCCTGACTTCTATGGAAGAGCCTACCGACGAAATGTTGCAGGCCCTGATGGAAGATGTGGCCAAGGCAGCACGAGAATCAAGTGCCAAGGCAGAAGCCGAGAAGCAGAGACGCTTTTCGGAAGTAGCTCACATCATAAAAGCCCGACGTTCTCAACGAAAGAAGATACTTGATGACTAACCGCCGCCCTACATTATGTGTAGTTGCAGGTCCCAATGGCTCAGGCAAAACCACAACCACCATTCAATTGCTTAACAATGAATGGGCTGCCGATAGTCTGTATATCAATCCTGATAACATAGCTCAGGAGATGTTTGGGGACTGGAATTCACCTGAGGCAGTATTAAAAGCAGCAGAAAAAGCCACACAGATGCGATATGAATGCTTAGAGCAAGGTCGCGACTTCGTATTCGAGACAGTGTTCTCATCTCCTGAGAAACTCGAATTTCTTAAAAAAGCTAAGGAGTCTGGTTTCTTTATCCGATTCTTCTATGTCTGCACATCTGATCCTTCGATAAACGTGGCTCGAATTACTCAGCGCTATCTTAATGGCGGACACGAAGTACCTATTTCAAAGGTAATTTCCAGATACTATAAGTCTCTTCTGAATGCGGAGGAAGCTATTGCTTTCGTAGATCGTGCTTATGTATACGACAACTCCATTGACGATCAACTTCCTCGCTTGTTATATCGTACAATTGACGGAGAACTCTTTAAGCGCTATACCGAAGAAATTCCAAACTGGGCACAAACGATTATTTAACGCCACGAAGGGACAACTGTTTCCGTGCCACGAAGAAACGGAAGCCGATTGACTTCCCGTTTTCCATTTTCTTCTTTAAAAAAGATCAAAGACCTCTTACCTTTGCACCAGATTATAGATAATGTTCTAAATGTCCGATGTTAAACATGGTATAAGTTTAGGACATACGGCTATGATTTTGTAGTTTTGCTAGAGATTATGGCCGTGGGGAGTGAGGAGACAAATGCCTAGGTAAGACAAGTTCTATACCGTGGGACAGATCAATACCCACTCCCTTTACAAGTCTTTAGAGTCTGGACAAAGAATCGAAGCACGCCATGAGAGGGCGATGCAGTGTCCGATAAGAGTAAAGTCGAAGAAGATTTGGCTATAGTCTAAAAACTTATTCATTAACAATTAAAACAGTTAGAAGATGAAGCCAGATTCACAGATGACACTCGACAGGTATTTCCGTCAGTGTGTGGGAATTGACGTTTCCAAAGACAAGTTCACCGCCTGTCTCCAGATGTATAACAGGGCCAGCGACGTGGGCTGTCACACGACGAGTATCGACTTCGAAAACACGAAGTCAAGTTTTAACCAGTTCGTAAAATGGAGCCGGAAGGAGGCCGTAAAGGGCTTCCCGCTGACCTATCTAATGGAGCCTACAGGCGTCTATTACGAACCTTTGGCCTACCATCTGCACAAGATCGGGCAGACGGTCTACGTGGTGCTTCCCAACAAGGCCCGCAGTATCTGTGAGGCCGAGGGCATCAAGACCAAGACAGACGCGATGGATGCCCGCAGCCTGGCCCTGATGGGATGCACAAGCCGCAAGCTGAAGCCATGGTCGCCTCCAGCACCGATCTACCTTGAGTTGCGCCAGATGACGCGTTTCCACGCTGACCTGTCGCAGATCATGACCTCTGTAATGAACCGCATGGAGTCACTCAATCATATGAAGGAAGCAGACAAGACAGTCCGCAAGAATTGTCAGAAGCTTATTGACGAGATTGACACACTGATGGAGAATAACGACAAGGCCATCATGCAGAAGGTTGCCGAGGACAAGGATTTGGAGGCCAGGGTGAAGCGCATCGCCAAGACCAAGGGACTCGGAGTGACCACCGTCGTATGCATTGTTGCAGAGACAGAGGGCTTCCACCTCATAGAGAACAGAAAGCAGCTCACAAGCTATGCCGGGCTCGACGTGAGAGCCAGACAGTCTGGTAAGGAAGACCCGAAGCATGCAATCTCAAAAAGGGGGAACGCTCACATTCGTGCAGCACTCTACATGCCAGCACTGGTTGCTGTCCGCTACAACCCGCAGATAAAGACCGTATATGGGAGGATATGTCAGAAGCACCCCAAGGAGAAGAAGATTGGCGTGACAGCCGCCATGCGGCGCCTGCTCCTGCTTATATACACTCTATGGAAGAACGGCGAGGAATATGACCCGATGCGCGACAAAACTCACACACCCAAAAAGAGAATGAAGGAAGAGGACACGGAACTGGAATATGGGCCGGAGGACTGCATAGGACCAAAACATGAGCCTGTAGACTGGAATGCGACGGATGAGCACGGAAATCCGCCTTTCTAACAAAAGTGGCCGCGCCTCGAAACACAGCCACACGAGATAGTACCTCTGGCAAACTGCGCCAGTGACTTCCCTTGATGGCTGCAAAGGTAAACAAATTCTCTGAGACAGCAAAGAAAAAAGCAAAAAACATATCCAGAAAAATGTCCTGCTCCATATTGGCTATGAAACAGGACAAGACAAATATGCTTTTAATTGTCAAACGGATAATGTTTGTTAATATGTTCTATTTTTCTTCTCTTTTATTTGGAGATTAAGACAGAATCTGTCCCTACGGCTAGTCCAAGCCTCGTTCTTTATTTATCTTTGGAGAACTGGCACCTACACCCAAGTGCCAGTCCCCATGACTATCGAAAGATCTATCTCTTCACACTCCTGTCCCCGCGTGAGCCGAACGGTCCCCTTGTACATAAAAACAGCCCGCAGAGAGAGTTCTGCGGGCTAATGTTTGTTAATTAAAAAACAACCTGAGGCTATTATTTGCTGACGAGACGGACGGACCTGAATATTGATTTACCGCTATTTCCCATTTCAACGTGCGAATCGTTAAAGAGAAACCAGTAACCGTTACTACCATCGCCCTGGGTACTTGACCAATAATAGCCGCCAATACCAACTTGACCAAAACTACCGCTAGCCTGACGACCAACAGATGGCAGGAATGCGCAACCTTGGGTGATGAGGTTATCAAAGATACTCTGAGAAAGATATAAAGCGTCATTTGCAGCATCTACTTTATTTTTAGTATCAGGATCAGGAGAACTGCTACCTGTAAGGGTAATTTCAACATTGTCGGGGAAAATCAACAGACCGGCCTGGAAATTTGTGCTGGGCCCAGCTGCACTAGGATCCAGGGCATCAGTGCCGTATTGAGAGGATGTACCCGCACCTGACATATTGATCACCACTGTCTTGACGAACTTCCAGCCAGTGGTGGATGCAGTACCTTTGCCGCTGGGGTAGGTAAACGTAGCGCCAGGACGGTCGCCGGTAGTCATAGCAGTCCAATCAGCCAGCGAAGGAACGTGCCAGTCCTTGCCAGAGAATGTTATCTCTGCGTCCTCAAAAGAGCCTTTATTAGAATAAGCTTTACTAATATCAAGCGCTTCGCCCTTCATTAAGCAATAAAGCTCATTGAAATTGAAGTGGGTGCGATTGTTCATATTCCATGAAGCGTCATTCGCAAAATTACCCGCATTATTATATATGTGCTCGTAATAATTATCTGCCATATGCAAAGCACCTGTTCCGTCGGTATAAAGGTTACCCGGAGCAAGAATCATAGAATACATCGAAGGAGTGAAGTTGCAAGTAGCTTTCTTACCGTGAGCACGAGCAGCGTTCCAAGTATCGACGACAAAAGTCTGACTTTGGAGATTATCAGATCCGTTGTATGCATCAATATGAATACTGATACCAGTCCCAACGGGCACGGGGAGGTTGATAACTGCGCCTGTGTAATCTGTGAGAGGGGTGAGATTGATGGTAATTTCATTCTTAGTATGAACGTTAGCAATGGCACATTAGTCATCAAAAGTGACGGCAGCGTCACACTCCGCGAACACGACAAAGCCGACTTTTTCTTCTATTGTCTCGGCTATTGCTATGACAGCGAGGCGGAATGCCCGTTGTGGCAGGCCTTCATCGACCGCGTCCTGCCTCAGGCCGATGCCCAGTTGCTCCTGGCTGAGTTTATAGGCTATTGCCTGATGCCGGGACATGAACTCGAGAAGATGCTTCTTCTCTATGGCGAAGGCTTAAACGGCAAGTCCGTGACACTGGAGGTCATCGAATCGCTGTTAGGTTCGGTGAATGTCAGCTATCTCAGTCTGGCCGACCTGACCAACGATGATGTGAAGCGCGCAGGCATTGAAGGCAAGATGCTCAACATCTCCCATGAGAGCGGCAAGGACGTCAACCCCAACGTGCTGAAACAGCTCACATCGGGCGAAAGGGTGCTCATCAAGCATCTGTATCGCGATCCTCGTGAGACCAATGACTACGGCAAGCTTATCGCGGCTTTCAACATTCTGCCTCGTGCCGAGAATACCTTCGGCTTCTTCCGTCGTCTGATGATCCTGGCTTATCAGGTCACCATTCCCAAAGAGGAGATTGATCGCCAGCTGGCATCGAAACTCAAGAGTGAATTGCCCGGTATCCTCCGCTGGGTTCTCCAGGCCTTGCCTGCGTTGATGACCCGCCGCGAGTTCTCGCCCTGTGAAAGCAGTGATAAGGCACTCGAACAGTACCGTCTTCAGTCTGACAATGTACGTTTGTTCCTGAGTGAAGCCTGTGAAGAATCTGAGTACACCACTCAGGCTTCAGAACTCTACACAGCCTACCGCAGCTATTGCATCAATTCGTCGCTTAAGGCTATCGGTAAGAACAAGTTCTATGATCGTCTCGAAGGTCTGGGCTACACCCGTGTGATGTATGCGAATACCTTGTATTTCAAACTTAAAGTCACGGAGCAATGAACAGCCAGCATGAACATTTCGATCTCGACCGTCTCAAGGCCATCTCCATAACGGAGGTGGCACGGCGGTTAGGCTGTCAGTTGCAGCGGTCTGGAGCAGTGACAAAAACCATCTGTCCCTGGCATGAAGACGCGCGTCCTTCACTGACATTATACGAGCGTACTAACGAGAATCACTGTCATTGTTTCGCCTGCGGCAAGGGTGGGAGTGTCATTGACTTCGTTATGCAGCATGAAAGCTGGTCATTCCAAGAGGCCTGTCAGTGGCTCTCCAATGAGTTTGGCATCAGCACCTCAACGTATGGCGGCTATATGCCAAGACCCAAGCCTCGCCCAGCGGTAAAGCCTGCTGAACCTGACTACACCTATATCCCCATGTCGATGGTCGGTGAACTGGTGTCGCCTGAAAATTCGCTTTGTCAGTGTTTGATGCGTATCGCCCAGCCAGAAGCCGTCAAGTGGATCACCGAGGAATACCGTATCGGCTGTTATGCCATGAATGGCCACGACAATTGTACCGTATTCCCGAATATTGATAAGCATGGTCGCGTGTGCAATCTGAAGGTGCAGCACTATGAGACAGATCCATCGTCACCCCTCTTTGCTCACAGTACCCCAGGCTCCTGCTTTTGGCTGGGCAGTATATGGGTGCGCGAGGGCCGTCTGCAGAAGGGTGCCCGATTCCGCTCTACGTGTCTGTTTGGTGAACATCTGCTCAGCAGATATCCCGACAACCTGGTGATACTCGTCGAAAGTCCCAAGAATGCCCTGTTCGGTGCGGTGGCCTTCCCGCAATGGACTTGGGTGGCTACAGGTAACAAGACGATGCTGCGTCGTGAGGTGCTCGAACCGCTACGTGGCCGCAGTGTGATCGTCATCCCCGACCGTGATGCCATCAATGAGTGGAGTGCCAGCATCGGTGGCATGGCCGACCTGGCCAACTTCACCGTTTTCGACATCTGTCAGAGTAAAGCACCCGAAGGTGATCTGAAATATGACATCGCCGACTATCTCCAAAACGAGTATTTCAAGCGCCCCATTTGAGTTTTTTAGGGGATTCTGCTAAGCCGTCTGAAGAGCTGAAATGCCCTTGCAGACGGCTTCTTACGTCGGTCTGTTTGGTTTTTGCTTGTTTTTCTTATAAACTCTCTATGTTTTTCAAATTTGAAAAATAAGTTTATAAAGAAAAATGGTGAAAATCCCAAATTTAGTAGTTTAATCTGTTGAATTCCAATCATTTAAAGACATCAGAGACTGTTCGAAAAACTAAGGAGAAAATTATTGCCACGAAGCCTTCCAGCACTTTTTGGAAAGCCATAGAAAAACTGTTGGAAGGCTTCGTAAAATATTAACAAATTTTATTTATATCTTTTGATATAAAGTTTGGTGGTTTCTATTATTTTTTGTACCTTTGCATTGTATTTAAGATACAATGCGAGTGAAGGCTGCGGCTCAGCAAATCCCGAGTAAACTCGGCTCTGCGTTCGCCTTGCACTTCCCTTGCACCATAATAATAAAAGCGGGAAGCGGCCACCCGGTGTAGTTGGTTGCATAATAGTTTAATACCATGAAATCTTTTTAAAACTATGGCATTAAAAATCAAAGCGAAGGAGAAGAAGCTTAAGTTCTCCAAGGACGGTCCCGAAGTGTACCGTTACGTGATGGTTCCTGACCTGTATTCGACACTCGATCAGGAAAAAGTGATCAAGGAGGCAGCCATACGAAGTGGCGTCTCAGAGGGCGTGATGCAGGCCTGCTGGAAAGGGGCCGGTGAAGTCATCAAGGCCTGGGCAACCGAGGGTCACTCTGTGGCTCTGCCTGGACTGGGAAACATGCGTTTCGGACTGTCCGCGAAAGCGGTGGCAGATGTCAACGACGTGAAAACGTCGCTCATCCGTACGCGTCGCATCGTGTTCACCCCGACCGTGGCTCTGAAGGAGGAGCTGGCTTCGACCGCCATCCAGATCACTTGTTATGATCGTAATGGCGATATCGTGAAGCGTGTGACCTCGGCTGATCCGGGCACTGTGGAGGAAACCGACAACACCGACGACAACGGTGTGAACAACGGTTCCGAGCAGAATGGCTCTTCGACCAGTTCGGAGACCGTAGCAGCTCCTACCATCAGTGGAGAGACGCCGTTCGACGAGTCGACTCTGGCGACCATCTCTGGTCCTGACGGCGCAGAGATCCGCTACACGGTAGATGGCAGCACACCAACGGCTGAGAGCAGTCTCTACAGTGAGGCTCTGACCCTGACTGACACCGTACTGGTGAAGGCGATCGCCATCAAGGATGGAGTATCCTCTGAGGTTGCCAGCAAGACGTTCACCAAGAACGGTAGCGGCGACAACGGTGGTGGCTTCGACACGGGTAGCTAAGCTTCAGCTTAGAGTTAAAAGGAAATCCTCGCTCATTGTCATGAATGGGCGAGGATTAGTCTTGACTGGATCTAAAAGTCTCCGTCAATGATTGTACCGATGATTTTGTCGATGACCTGATCGAAATAAGGTTGGCGCATAAAGCAATTATGGCGATTGATGACGTCATCACAATTAAACTGACCGACGATGTGGGTCACGAAATACGATTGTTGGGATAATGGCGAAGACAACCATTCACTTTGAATAGGAATGGTGAGTTCTGGATGATGATTTTTAGTCGAAATGAGAACTGCATAAAACAAACCTGGCTCTACATTTTGCAAGTCATCGCATGAAATAACAAGTGCCGGATGCGGAAGGATATCTCCATCAGGGAGTGAGAATGGAACCTCGACGATTTCTCTTTGGTGAACTTGTGCTACAGCCATTTCTCCAAACCTTTTGCTATACGGCCGCTATTTGAGCGAACGTAGTTGTCGTAATCAGACTTACTCAAATCGGGGAAGTCTGAATCTGTAAGAGGTGCATATTGTGACAATATTTCAGCCAGCTGTTCGTCTGTAAGACTGCTCTTGCGAACACGGATATGACGTTGCTTGCGATTTACTTGCTCGCGCAGTAGAGCCTCCACCTGTTGCTCAAGCCACAACTGGAATTCTGCACCAGTATTACCAAGAACGTTCTCGGCCTCAGCAACAAGCTGGTCGTCAAGTTTAAGATTATACGTACACATAATGCAATTTGTTACTTTTCGCTGCAAAATTAAGAAAAATATCTGAACCTACAAACAAATTGAAGAAAAATATCTGAAAGATTCTTGTAGACGTCAGCAAACATATCAGAAAAGAAGAGTTATTATTGTCGTTGCTGTTGTGTTAATGTATTTTATTGAATGTTCTGATTTTCTCCAGTATGGCGGCAGACCAGGTGGTGTCGCGGGTTAACTGGTAGCGAAAATGTCCGGTAGGTGAGGGTGTAAAGATAGTGGCACATTCGGGGGTGACGGTCAGAGTGCCGCGTTCAGAGAGCGTGAAGAGATCGTCACCCTCCACAGCCTGGATGGTCGGCAATACGTCCCACATGCGCTGGCCCGTGTCGCAGTTGCAGGTCATATACACTTGTTTGATGGGATGAATGTCCGTCCAAGATATATCGCTGATCACTTGTTCAGGCTTGTAATCCACCGTCTGTCCCGCCTCCATCGGCGAGAACACCATCTCGATATCCGCAGGCCAGAGGCGGAAGAACTCTTGTGCGAAGTCGGCGCCTTGTGCGAAGTTGAAGTCCGGTTCCTCGGATTCGCCAAACGAGCCGCCCTGCATATAAATGCATTTCACCTTACGGCGCACCAGTTCCACACCGTTGAGCGAAGAGTATTCGTCGCCTTCCGACTGTAGCAGCTGTGCCAGACAGGTGACGAAGCCTGTACATACAATGTTTACCGAGTGGTCGGGCTGCGAGGCTAAGAGCTTGCGGTAGAGCTGCCAGCCGTCGGGCAATGCGCTATAGTCTGTGACGGTACGTTGAAACATGGGCTGCCCATTGCCATCCAGCAAATCAGCAACATGTGCATAGTCTATCCACACCACAGGGGCGTCGATGCCTTTACGGACGAGCCCGATGGGCACATCCCCGTGGCCAAAGTATGTGTTCATCACATCTGTAAATACAGCGTTCTGTTCGCCTTCGCGGTCTACCACCACACCCAGCAATTGGCAGCGTCCCTGCTCCTCATAACGGTAGAGCAGCTCCAGTGCAAACAGGTCGTCGGTCGAAGAACCGATGTCGGTGTCGAGTATGATCAGCGGTATGCCCGTATACTCCTGAGAACCATCAGCATTATCACTGTTACTACACGACATAAAAGATAATATGCCGCAGGTCAGGAACGCAGCGAATACCCATTGAAGTATTCTTTTCATACCAATTATAGTTTTAGTCATATTTATGGGCACAAAGATAGCAATAAAAATCCATTCCACAAAATTTTCAACGAAATTAGTCGTGCATATTTTGGGCATGGCATGCATCCACCACAGTAACGGTTCCCCCATCGATTGTATATGCATAGTACCACTTGTCGGTATTAGCCATGTGATAGCCTTTCCACCTGGCTATCGTAGGTATTCGTCTATGAAGAGTCTTTTCTATCTGGAACATAGCGTCATAAGCATCATTTACGTTTATTTCCATCAGTTCCAAAGAGTACGTATGCTTGTACTTTTTTGATACATTTCGATAGAACGTAGTTATCTTTTGTGCGCAACGCTTTCTAATGACGTACTTCATGCCTTAGCATACTCCTCCCTTACCGCTGCCAAAGTCATCTCACGAGCCTCTTCGATGCTCATGGTCTCCTCATCTTCCAACTCCATCTGCTGGATATGCAGGTTTATTAACTCCTGTGCCCAAATGCGGATGGCGGTAATACTATCCAAGTCCGGACGCATGTCCCGCAGTACATCTTGATCAACTTCTACTGTTACTTTACACATGGCATACATGTTTTTTATTCCGCCGCAAAATTACGATTATTTTCCGTAACATCCAAATAATTTTGCTGATTTATTTCAAAATGCATCCATCCTTCTGGTATCAGTCCGTCGCATCAAGCGTGTTGAGGTATTCCTTGTCATATGCAAAAGAATACCCATTCTCTTCTTCGGTGATGATAACAATAACTATGTACTGCAAATTCAGTCGTACTATTCGACCGTTTTTGCAGTGCAAAGATAACAACAATTATTTAAACTACCAAATTTTCCATAAATAAATTGCTTACAATTACCTCAGCACAATGGTCTCTTTTATGCAGTACGGACATGAGGCCTCGTCGTATCCGGGATGGTCGCACACGTCGAAGGCGGCCTGCGGGCGCTGGTGTACGTAGTTCCACCAGGGGAGGTTGTTGGTCACAGTCTCCACGTTGGGGCCATTATACGGTGTGTGAGTCCATAGCCTCATGCCCTTGGCGATGTAGATGCGCTCCCAGCCGGCCCAGCCTATGTGGCAGTTATCGTCTGCGCCATGGCCTTTGTGGTAGGCACCGATGGAGCCGCTCCAGTTGCCGCAGTCGCTGCCGGCAGCCGAGCTCTTCAAGCTCTACCAGCAACTCACGAAATAAAAAAATCTCGATTTATTTGGTTTTTTATTCGATTTAGATAAATTTCTCACGCTCAAAAATGAAAATAAATTCTCATTTTCTTCGCTTATTCGAAATTTTGCACTATCTTTGCAACGAGAAATGTTATAGCTGTAAAATTTACCGACGTAAAAATCTATGAAGAATTTCTATGATAGGGTACGCGAAATGAACGAGCTCAGGGAATTGCAGCGTCAGGCGTACAACGATTATTCACGATTTGTCGTGCTCACAGGCAGAAGACGTGTGGGTAAGACAAGCCTTGTATATAGACTTATTAGCGAGACACGGGAAGATGCTCCTGGACTTTACTTCTTCGTTGGCAGAAAGACGGAAACCATACTCGTCAGAACCTTTATACAGGAGGTTCGCGAAAAACTCGGAGAGTTCGTCCCAGAGGGTATGAGCTCGTTTCGTGAACTCTTTCAGATGATACTGGAGATTGGAAAGCGCAAGAAGTTCACGCTCTTCATTGACGAATTTCAGGAGTTTGATAATATCAACGCTGGTATCTTCAGCGACATACAGGAACTATGGGACGAATACAAAAATCAGACAAACGTATGCTTGATTGTGTCTGGTTCCATATTCCGCATGATGGAAAAGATATTCAAAGATGAAGAGCAACCACTCTTCGGAAGAGATGACTGTACCATCAAACTGCAGCCTTTCAATACAGAGACGATAAAGGAAATCCTTGGTGACTACAAGCCTAAATACACCTCAGAAGACCTTCTTGCGCTTTGGACTATTACAGGCGGTGTGGCCCGTTACATTGAGCTTCTGATGAACAATGGATGTACTGACGTAAAGAAGATGATCCGCTACGTTTGTTCAAGCGGTGACAGCTACTTTGTGGACGAAGGCAAGAAGATTCTCATTCAAGAGTTCGGTAAGCAGTATGGAACGTATTTCAGCATCCTCGACCAAATAGCCCAGGGCGATGTGACACAAAGTGAAATTGAGGGGGCTTTAGGAATGAAAAGTCTCGGCGGTCAAATGAAGATACTGGAAGAAAAATACGGAATCATTAAGAAGAAACGCCCGATTGGTGCTAAAGAAGGCAGCCAGACTGTTCGTTATGAGATACAGGACAACTTCTTCCGTTTCTGGTTTCGCTACATCAACAGATACGCTGCTCTCATCGAGTTGCAGAATATGCCAGCATTGGAGCGTATCATGATCGACGACTATACCACATTCTCTGGCATAGCACTGGAGCGGTGGTTCCGTCAGAAGATGATGGAGAGTTGCCGATACAAACAGATTGGCGGTTGGTGGCAACCGAATGGTGTCAACTCCAATGGCAACAAAGATGACTTCGAGATTGACATTGTGGCAGAAACGCTTGATGGCAATGTTGAAGCGTATGAGGTGAAGCGCAACCCTCAGAAATACTCTCCTGCCAGACTGGAAGAGAAAGTCACTGAAATGAAGCGACGCATATTCCGCAACAAAGAAGTCACAAAGGGTGGATTATCTATGGAGGATATGTGATCACCAGATATAGGCACGCTTTTTTCTGCCGAATTGTTTGGTAAGAAATCTCCTGCTATAGATTATTTTTCAACTCTTTCCCAATCCACGGTTTGTTCAAAGGTGGTGCCGTCTTCCTTCGCACGCAGGGCTTTCCATTGCATCTTGCCGTCTTTCAGGCTATTGACCTCCCAACATTCGCGCAGCTCAGCCATGCCCTGGTCCTTCCAGCGGATAGCCACCAGCGTGCCGTCGGCAAATATCTGCCGACCTCCCCTTAAAAATACTTAAAAGAGAGAAAGATTAGGATACTATTGGGGTTACTCGTGGTGATAGGGCTCGCCTTTGATGATGGTGCAGGCGCGGTAGACTTGTTCGGTGAAGACAAGGCGTATCATCTGGTGGGAGAAGGTCATCTTCGAGAGGGAGAGCTGTTCGTTGGCGCGGGCATAGACGGCAGGGGAGAAGCCGTAGGGGCCTCCGATGATGAAGATGAGCCGGCGGGCGGTGTTGCGCTTCTGTTCGAGCCAGCGGGCAAACTCGATGCTGCGCAGCTCACGGCCATGTTCGTCGAGCAGGACAACGGTGTCGGAAGGTTGGATGAGCTTCAGGATCTGCTCTCCCTCGGCCGTCTTCTGCTGGTCCTCAGAGAGGCTCTTCGTATTCTTGAGTTCAGGAATCGTGACGAGCTCGAAGGGCATGTAGTGACCGATACGCTCGGTATAGTCGGCGATGCCTGCCTGGAAGTGGCGGTCGGTGGTCTTACCCACGAGGATCAACAGCGTCTTCATATCTTCTTATCTCTTGATGGTTTCTTCTTGGATGAACGTGTCGAACTGGCTCTTGTAGCCGTTGAACACGTTGATGTCGACATCGCCCTGAATACCGGCCACGCGACCGTCGGGACAGAGTTGCCAGTAGGTCAGGCGCACGTCGGGCTTATACTCGCTATAGCGGGCTATCCATACTCGGTAGTCGCGCTTCAGGTCGGGCTGCTTCGACAGGTGGTTGTTGACGAACATCTGGTTGACGTAAAGGATGGGTTTCACGCCGGTATGGCGCTCGACGGCCTTAAGCCAAATACGTATCTCGCGGAACAGTCTTTCGACACCGCCCGACTGGGCAATCTGAGCGTTCGTAGGCTCCACGTCGAGCACAGGAGGCAAGTCGCCGTTGCGGAACAGGGTGTTGCGGATGAAGTAGGTGGCCTGTTCGGCTCCGCCCGTGCGTACTGACCAGAAGTGGTAGGCTCCCGTGCGGATATCGTGCTTACGTGCCTGGGTATAGTCGTTCAGATAGAAACGGTTGCGGATGCTGGTGCCCTCGGTCGACTTGATGTAGACGAACGAGACGGGGTAGTCGGCTGTGCCTCTCACGTTATTGCTGCCCCTCTTGCCGACGTGGGTGATGCGCAGCTTGTCCCAGTGGATGGGAACGGCGCGACGTCCCTTGCCATGCTGGTATTTCGCGATGTCGATGCCGTAGATGCGCTCGGTGGTGTAGCGCATGCGCTCGCCCATGAAGCGGTTCTTGCTCCATTCGCCCGCCTGTAGTCGCGGTTCGTCACCGTAGGGGCGTAGCAGTTGGACACCAAAGCCCTGACGGAGATCATCCTTCCAGTGGCCCTCGGAGTAGCTGCCGTCGGGTTGGTACAAGGCGCCGTGACCCTCGGCCTTCAGTCGGGAGAAGTCGCCCATGTAGATGCCCGTCGAGTCGGCGCGTACGCCTGTCTCTATGGTATCGGCCTGCCAGGTGGCGACGACTGTGCGCTTCAGGGAGTCGAGACTGATGACGGTGCCCTGGCGCTGGTGCCCCTTCCAGGTACCGACGCTCAAGGCCGTGACAGTGGGGTCGACGCTGACCGTCAGCCGTTGGCCAGAGGCGATGGCGGCCACCATCTCGAAGCCTTCATCCTGCACATCGTGGCGGTCGAAATAGTACTTCAGTTCCTCGTTCACAGCCTCCGACGACACAAAAGGGTCAGACCCCTTTGTGTCTTTTTCATCGGCAGACGACACAGACGGCACAAAAGACACAAGAGTGCCTGACCCCTTTGTGACCTTTACGAAATGGCTGGCGCCCATCAGAGCCGATATACCTATTATACTATATAAAAGAAACTTTTTCATCATTTGACGCTGCGAAGGTACAACATTTTTCTGAGTTGTCCAAGTTTTCGGCGAATAATTTGGAAGTTTCAGAAATTCTTGCTATATTTGCGGCATAAATACTAAAACGGACAAACGATATGATGAAGGATTTTAATTTCTATGCGCCGACCCGGGTCGTGTTCGGTCGCGAGGCGGAGGAGAAGCTTCCGCAGTTGATTCAGCAGTATGGTGGCGGAAGGGTGCTCGTACACTATGGTGGCGGCAGTGCCCGTCGGTCAGGACTGCTCGACAAGGTTGAGAAGATGCTCACGGAGGCTGGTATCAACTACGTGGAGTTGGGTGGGGTAGTGCCTAACCCGTTGCTCTCGAAAGTGAAGGAGGGTATTGACCTCTGCCGGAAGGAGAACGTGAACTTCATCCTCGCCGTGGGTGGCGGAAGCGTGATCGACTCGTCGAAGGCCATCGGCTACGGCGTGGGTTATCCGGGTGATGTGTGGGACTTCTGGGACGGTAAGGCCGTGCCTCAGACCTGTCTGCCCATCGGTGTGATGCTGACCATCCCCGCTGCGGGAAGCGAGATGTCGTCGAGTTGTGTGATCACCAACGATGAGGGCATGCTGAAGCGTGGTGTGAACAGCGACCTCTGCCGCTGTAAGTTCGCCATCATGAACCCTGAGCGCACCTATACGTTGCCCCCTTATCAGACGGCTGCCGGTGCGACGGACATCATGATGCACACGATGGAGCGCTACTTCTCGAAATACGAGGATGCCATCCTGACTGATGCCATCGCCGAGGCCCTGTTGCGCACGGTGAAGGAATCGACGCCGGTGGTCCTCAAGGAACCTGAGAACTATGAGCATCGCGCTGCCATCATGTGGGCCAGCTCGTTGTCGCATAACGATCTGACGGAGTGCGGTACGGAGAAGGATTTCGCCTGTCATAAGCTTGAGCACGAGCTGAGCGGTCTCTTCGGTGTGACCCATGGTGCCGGTCTGGCTGCCATCTGGGGTTCGTGGGCCCGCTACGTGAAAGACAAGCATCAGGCGCGCTTCGAGAAGTTCGCCCGTAACGTGATGGGTGTCGAGGGTGCTGAGAAGGGTATTGAGGCCACTGAGGCTTTCTTCCGCTCGATCGGTATGCCTACGAGTATTCCTGAGCTGATAGGCCGTCAGGCGACTGACGAGGAGATCGCAACACTGGTCGACAAATGCAGCCGTGGCGGTAAGATGAATATCGGTGCTATGGAAGTTCTCAATCCTGCAGATATGAAGGCTATTTATCAGTTGGCGAACGGGTAAAGCAACAAAATGCAACATTTTTCGTGAAAAAACTGACATTTTATTTGTTTGTTTCAAAAATAATGCTTACTTTTGCACCCGATTTCAAAAAATAGTGATCAGATGATGAGTTTTAATCTACTTAACGGCCTTATTATTATTCGACTGCAGGGAGGCAGCCGGAAGTGACGAGGTGTAGGTAGATAATTGAAAATTGAAGATTGAAAATTGAAAATTATGATAGAGCCCTTCTCACTTCCGAGTGTGGAGGGCTTTTGTTTTAGACATAAGGACAAAAGAACAAAAATAAATCGTAAATCGTAAATTGGTAAATAGTAAATTTAAAAGATGAACGACAGACTTTACATTTTCGACACGACCCTCCGCGACGGGGAACAGGTGCCTGGCTGCCAGTTGAACACCGTAGAGAAGATACAGGTGGCTAAGGCACTCGAACTGCTCGGCGTGGATGTGATCGAAGCGGGATTCCCTGTATCGAGTCCTGGCGACTTCAACTCAGTCATTGAGATTTCCAAGGCCGTAACGTGGCCTGTGATCTGTGCCCTGACCCGTGCTGTGGAGCACGACATCGACGTGGCTTTCGACGCGTTGAAATATGCCAAGCACAAGCGCATCCACACAGGTATCGGCACCAGCGATGAGCACATCAAGTACAAATTCAACTCCGACCGCGAGCATATCCTCGAGCAGGCCATCGCCGCCACGAAGTATGCCAAGCGCTATGTGGACGACGTGGAGTTCTACTGTGAGGATGCAGGACGCACGGACAATGAATACCTCGCCCGTGTGGTAGAGGCCGTCATCAAGGCTGGTGCTACGGTGGTGAACATCCCCGACACGACGGGCTACTGTCTGCCTCAGGAGTATTTCGAGAAGATCAAGTATCTGAAGGAGCACGTGGACGGTATCGATCGTGCCATCATCTCGACCCACTGCCATAACGACCTGGGTATGGCAACGGCGAATACCCTGAACGGTATCATCGCTGGTGCCCGACAGGTGGAGGTGACCATCAACGGTATCGGTGAGCGTGCCGGAAACACCTCGCTCGAGGAGATTGCCATGATCCTGAAGTGTCATAAGTCGCTCGAGATCGAAACGAACATCAATACGACGAAGATCTATCCGACGAGCCGTATGGTGTCAAGTCTGATGAACATGCCCGTGCAGCCCAACAAGGCCATCGTAGGCCGTAATGCCTTTGCCCATTCGAGTGGTATCCATCAGGACGGTGTCTTGAAGAATGTGCACACCTACGAGATTATGGACCCGAAGGATGTGGGTATCGATGACAACTCCATCGTACTGACAGCGCGTTCGGGACGTGCCGCCCTGAAGTATCGTCTGCACGTGAATGGTGTCGATCTGGAGGAGGACAAACTCGACAAGGTCTATGAGAAGTTCCTGTTGCTGGCTGACCAGAAGAAGGAGGTGACTGATGCTGATGCCCTGATGCTGGCTGGTGCCGATACGGCTGACACTCACGCTGTGCGTTTGGACTTCCTGCAGGTGACGTCGGGTAAGGGTGTGAAGAACGTAGCCTCGATAGGGCTCGACATCAGCGGCCAGAAGTTTGAGGCTGCTGCTTCGGGTAACGGTCCTGTGGATGCAGCCATCAAGGCGCTGAAGAAGATCATCATGAAGCAGATGACGCTGAAGGAGTTTACTATCCAGGCCATCTCGAAGGGTTCTGACGATGTGGGTAAAGTACACATGCAGGTGGAGTACGACGGTAGCCTGTACTACGGTTTCGGTGCCAATACCGATATTGTGACCGCCTCCGTGGAAGCCTACATCGACTGTATCAACAAATTCAAGACAAAGGAATAAATCGTAAATCGTAAATCCGTAAATCGTAAATAATTCGATGAACACGCTATTTGATAAAATATGGGATAAGCACGTGGTGCAGCAGGTAGAAGACGGTCCGACGCAGCTGTATATCGACAGGCTGTATTGTCACGAGGTGACCTCGCCCCAGGCGTTCGATGGCATGAGGGCCCGTGGCCTGAGGTGCTTTCGTCCGGAAAAGATCTATTGTATGCCAGACCATAACACGCCGACGCACGATCAGGACAAACCCATCGAGGACCCTGTATCGAAGACGCAGGTGGACACGCTGGCAAAGAATGCCAAGGAGTTCGGACTGACGCACTACGGCATGATGTCGAAGGATAACGGTATCATCCACGTGGTAGGACCAGAGAAAGGCTTGTCGCTACCTGGTATGACCATCGTCTGTGGTGACTCTCACACATCCACGCATGGTGCGATGGGTGCTGTGGCCTTCGGGATCGGCACGTCGGAGGTAGAGATGGTGATGGCCTCGCAATGTATCCTGCAGCAGAAGCCCAAGTCGATGCGCATCAGCATTAACGGCCAGTTGCAAAAGGGTGTGACGGCAAAGGACGTGGCACTTTTTCTGATGTCGAAGCTGACCACCAGCGGTGCTACGGGCTATTTCGTGGAATATGCTGGTTCAACGGTGAAGGCGATGTCGATGGAAGGACGACTGACGCTCTGTAACCTCTCGATAGAGATGGGTGCGCGTGGCGGTTTTGTAGCCCCTGATGAGACCACCTTTGCCTATCTGAAGGATCGTGAGTATGCCCCTAAGGGTGAAGCTTGGGACAAGGCTGTGGCTTATTGGAAGACGCTCCAGAGCGGCGATGATGCTGTGTTTGATAAGGAACTCTCGTTTGATGCTGCCTATATCGAGCCGCGTATCACTTACGGCACGAACCCGGGTATGGGTATCGGCATCACTGAGCACATCCCTGTCTCTGGCGATGCCAACTTCGAAAAGGCCCTGAAGTATATGGGCTTCAAGCCTGGGCAGAAGTTGCTCGGTACGAAGGTCGACTACGTATTCCTGGGTGCTTGTACGAACGGTCGTATTGAGGATTTCCGAGCTTTTGCATCCATCGTCGCAGGTCGTCAGAAGGCTACTGATGTCATCGCGTGGCTCGTGCCCGGTTCGTGGGCTGTGGACGCACAGATTCGTGAGGAGGGGCTCGACAAGATCCTCACCGAGGCAGGTTTCGAGATCCGTCAGCCTGGTTGCTCGGCTTGTCTGGCGATGAACGATGACAAGATACCTGCGGGTAAGTTGTCTGTATCTACCTCTAACCGTAATTTCGAGGGTCGTCAGGGTCCTGGTGCGCGCACCATCCTGGCATCTCCTTTAGTCGCTGCCGCCGCTGCCGTCACAGGTGTGATAACAGACCCAAGAGAGTTAATATAGGCACGGATTACACGGCTCTCTTCGAGAGTCTCGGCTATAAAAATCAGCTGTGTTAATCCGTGAAATCCGTGCCATAAAGAATAAAATTATGAAACAGAAATTCGACGTTATAACATCCACTTGTGTGCCACTTCCTTTGGAGAACGTGGACACCGATCAGATTATCCCCGCCCGCT
>JAEEGJ010006343.1_pt1 | contig 35619 bp, 25 predicted proteins | sample 8958761 | NCBI WGS metagenome assembly JAEEGJ01 (sample SAMN16246546, study PRJNA631951) | gut metagenome | biome: gut microbiome; feature: rumen; material: RS-attached | host: Bos | place: Iran: Karaj | collected 2018-10
TACTTTAACGAGGACGGTCTCGGTGCCATCGTGAATTCTTCAAGAGGCATCATCGCCGCTTATAAGAAAGACCCGTACCTGAGCCGTTTCGGCGAGACCGGGTTTGCGGATGCCGCACGACAGGCCGTGCTTGATATGAAAGCGGACATTAACGGCGCTGTTTTCGGCAAATAAGCGGGTTGCATTTTCCCGATAACTGTTATATAGTGAATTAAAATTTCTTGTTCTGAAAAGGAGTTCTTTCCATGGCTTCATATGATTATGCCGCAATTGAGAAAAAATGGCAGAAATACTGGCAGGAAAATGATACCTTCCACACGGATGTATGGGATTTTTCAAAGCCGAAGTATTATGTTCTCGATATGTTTCCGTATCCGTCGGGCGTAGGCCTTCACGCAGGTCATCCCGAAGGTTATACCGCAACGGATATCATGTCCCGCATGAAGAGAATGCAGGGCTACAATGTCCTTCATCCGATGGGCTATGATTCGTTCGGCCTTCCCGCCGAGCAGTATGCCGTGACGACCGGACACCATCCGGACGGCTTTACGCAGGAAAATATCAAAACGTTCGGAAAGCAGCTGCATGAGCTCGGCTTTGACTATGACTGGTCGAAGATGGTTGCGACCTCCGATCCCAAGTTCTACAAATGGACGCAGTGGATCTTTAAGCAGCTCTATCTTGCCGGCTACGCCAAGTACATCGACATGCCGGTTAACTGGTGCGAGGAGCTCGGAACCGTTCTCAGTAACGATGAGGTAATCGACGGAAAGAGTGAGCGCGGCGGTTATCCTGTCATCCGTAAAAATATGAAGCAGTGGGTTATCGATCAGCCCGCATTTGCCGAGAAGCTTCTTGAGGGCTTGGAGGAGGTTGACTGGCCCGAGTCCACGAAGCAGATGCAGCAGAACTGGATCGGTAAGTCCACGGGTGTCGAGGTGAAATTTGACATCGTCGGAGGAGGAGATTTCAGCATCTTCACGACCTGTATCGAGACCATTTACGGCATCACGTTCATGGTTCTTGCTCCCGACGGGGATATTGTCAAGGGACTTCTTGACCGCGTGACGAACCGCGAAGAAGTAGAGTCATACATTGCCGAGACGTTAAAGAAAAATGATATGGACCGGACCGAACTCAACAAGACGAAGTCCGGCTGCGAATTAAAGGGTGTAACCTGCATCAACCCCGTAAACGGCCGCGAAGTGCGCATGTTCATCGGCGATTTCGTTCTGGCAAGCTACGGTACCGGTGCGGTTATGGCCGTTCCTTCCCACGACCAGCGTGACTTTGAGTATGCAATTGCTCATAACATCGACATGATTCAGGTCATTGACGGGGATGAGAAGCTCGGACATGTGGATGTAAGCGGACATGCCTTCGAGAAGGGCGACTATCTCGGAAAAGGCTATATCTTAATCAATTCCGAGGAGTTCACCGGCCTTACGGTTGAGCAGGCAAAAGAGGCGATTACCGCAAAGCTTGAGAAGATGGGCGTTGCAAAGCGTACCGTTAATTATCACTTCCGTGAATGGATTTTCGCCCGTCAGCGTTACTGGGGCGAGCCCGTGCCGGTTGTACATACCGAGGACGGCGGCATTCATGTTCTCGATGACGACGAGCTCCCGCTTGTTCTGCCCGAGCTTGACGACTATAAGGGACATAACGGAAAAGCACCGCTTGAGAATGCGACCGAATGGAAGAAATACGACCATAACGGCATTAAGGGAACGAGAGAGACCTCGACGATGCCCGGTTCTGCCGGTTCCTCGTGGTATTTCCTTCGTTACATCGATCCCGACAACGATAAGCAGCTTGCCGATCCGGAGCTTTTGAAGCACTGGATGCCTGTTGACCTTTACATCGGCGGACCGGAGCATGCGGTAGGTCATCTGATGTACTCCCGCATCTGGAACCGTTTCCTTTATGACAAAGGCATTGCGCCGACGAAGGAACCTTTCAAGAAGCTGATTCACCAGGGCATGATCCTCGGTTCGAACGGCATTAAGATGGGCAAGCGTTTCCCGGAATATGTTGTCAATCCGAGTGATATCGTGCGTGACTACGGTGCTGACACGCTTCGCCTTTATCTGATGTTCATGGGACCGCTTGAAGTCAGCAAGCCCTGGAGCAATACGGGTGTTGAGGGCGCTAAGAAGTTCCTGAACCGTGTTTGGACGTTCTTCACAGAACCCGCCAACATTAAGGACGATGCGAAGGCAGACCTTGAAAAGGTATACCACCAGACCGTTAAGAAGGTCACCGGAGACTTCGAGAAGATAGCATTTAACACGGCCATCAGCCAGATGATGATTTTCGTGAATGCCTGCTATAAGACCGGAAGCTGTCCGAAGGAATATGCGGAAGGCTTTGTTAAGATGCTTTCCTGCATCTGCCCGCATATCGGTGAGGAAATCTATGCGATCTTAGGCCATGAGGGCACAATTGCTTACGAGCCATGGCCGACATTTGACGAAGCCAAGACCAAAGAAGATACGATTGAGATTGCCGTTCAGGTCAACGGAAAGGTTCGCGGGAAGGTTTTCGTGACGCTTGACGAGGATGAGAACGCCGTATTCGACAAGGTTATGGAATCGGAAGCAGCCCGCTTCATTTCGGGCATGCAGATTGTGAAGAAGATTTACGTAAAGGGCAAGATTTTCAATATTGTCGTAAAGCCTTAAGGTTTTACAGTCTGATTTGGGGTTAACAAGGAGGAGGTATCTTATGTGGGAACGGCTCGGACCGAGCGGACGGTTTGTCTGCAGTGTTTTAATCGGAATTCTTGCACCGGTCATAGCATTTGTCGTATTTCATTTCGCAAATGCAAAGGAGCGGGAATATAAGAAGGACGGCATCCTGACGACCTGCACGGTTGATTCCGTGGTTGAAATCGGAAACAAACAGCAGGTATCGGTTGTTTATACGGATGCAAAAGGAAAGAAGATCAAAGCCAAAGCCATCTTAAACAAAAAGGTCGAGAAAAATGAGATCGTTGAAGGCTATGTTCTTGAGTCAGATCCGTATGAGGTGTATTATCCGCCGTCCATCGGCTTGAAGATTGTGCTGTATGTCATCATCGGACTTCTGTGCCTGATGGCATGGGGACCGTTTCTCATCGAGATGTTAAGACGAAGGCAGGACAATCTCTATCAGAAAGCCTGGGAGATGAATCACCGTTAAACAGTAAAAAAGGACCCGGAAATAACTTCGTGTTATTTCCGGGTCCTTCTTATTTCGTCATTATGCCGGATAAGTGTAATGCTCCGGCGTGAAGTTGTTCAGCACTTCATTGGTGAACTTCTCGGCAAAATAGCTGGCCATGGGCAGGTTGAAGTCGAGATAGTTTCCGCAGCAATCCGGGGTTGCGCCCGGAATATCGGAGTCGTAGTTACGAATGAACGTGAACATGTTCTTAACGAGATCGTAGATGTCCGTAGACTTCAAATCGCCGGTCAGAATCAGATAGAAACCGGTGCGGCATCCCATGGGTCCGAAATAGATGACCTTGGACTTCCATTCGGGGTCATTGCGGACAAATGTGGCACCGAGATGCTCGATGGCGTGCAGCTCGGCGGTATTCATAACGGGTTCAAAATTGGGACGGCATACGCGGATATCAAAGGTCGTAACGACGTTGCCGTTTACGTCGTCTTTCCGCGATACATAAATACCCGGAAGAAGGCGGGTATGATCTACTTTAAAGCTTTCAATGAGTTTCATAAGAAACTACCTCCTGTGTTTACTATACACTCATTATATGGCTTTTGCGGCGTAAATTCAAGCCGATTGAAGCCTCTTTCAGAAGACTTTCAAATGACATAAAATACAGCATATTTTACCTTTCTTTTCAAAGGAAAATGCGATATGATATTTCTGTCAGCAAGAATCATGGAAGGAGCATTCCGATGAAGATTGTTTTTATGGAAGCCAATACGCTCGGAAAGGATATTTCCCTCGAATTTTATAAGGAACTCGGGGAGGTTGTCACCTATCCGCTTTCCGACCCGGCACGTAACGCGGAGCGCATTCAGGACGCGGATATTATCGTTGCCAACAAGATTCCGATGAACGAGGCGCTTTTGAAGGATGCCGGAAACGTGAAGCTGATCTGCCTGACGGCGACCGGCACCAACAATGTCGATTTCGATTACGTGAACAAAAGAGGCATCGCCGTGGCCAATGTAAAGGGATACTCCACGGAGAGCGTTGTCCAGCATACCTTTGCCCTGCTGTTTTACGTTTACGAGAAGCTTTCCTACTATGATAATTTCGTCAAGTCGGAGGAGTATATCAGAAACGATATTTTCAGTCATTTCACGGTGCTTTTCCACGAATTGCACGGAAAGACCTGGGGCATCATCGGACTCGGCGCCATCGGTACGAGAGTGGCCGAGGTGGCGGAATGCTTCGGCTGTAAGGTCATCTGGTACAGCACAAGCGGCAATCATGAATGTGAACGTTTTCAGAGGGTTTCTTTAGATGAACTGCTTGCCGAATCGGATATCGTTTCGATCCATGCGCCGTTAAATGCGGCAACGAACAATCTGATTACCAAAGAAAAGCTTTGTAAGATGAAGAAGGAAGCGGTACTTCTGAATCTCGGACGCGGTCCGATCGTGAACGAAACGGATCTTGCGGAAGCGCTTACAAACGGAACGATTGCCGGCGCGGGTCTCGATGTTTTATGCGCGGAACCGATGCGGGAGGACAATCCTCTCCGGACCATTAAGGATTCGACGAAGCTCATCATTACGCCGCATATTGCCTGGGGCACGGTGGAAGCGAGAAAGCGCTGCGTCGACGAGGTATTTTTGAACATCAAAGCCTTTCAAAACGGCGAGAAAAGGAATCTCGTAACCTGCTGATTCCCTGATTTCCCGGGCCGTTCAGATATACTAAACAAAAAGTTTTATAAAATGGTATTTTCCTATTGCCATTCAAACGAAAATGTGTATAATAGTAGTCGTTTGGTTTACTATTTGCACATTTTTTGTTTAGTATACATAAACGAAGGGAGAGCGGCATGGAAATCGGACATAAGCTGAAGCAGTTGCGTGTGCGCCAGAATCTGACGCTCGAAGAACTGGCTTCCCGTTGTGAACTGACGAAGGGCTTTCTGTCTCAGGTTGAGAGAAATCTGACTTCGCCTTCCATAGTTACCTTAAACGACATTCTCGAAGCGCTCGGAAGCTCGCTTGCGGACTTCTTTAAAGAGCAGAAGGAAGACAAGGTCGTATTCCGCAAGGATGATTTCTTTACGGACAGCAAGGAGGATTACACCATCCACTGGATCGTTCCAAATTCCCAGAAGAACGAGATGGAGCCGATCCTTTTGGAAATTCCCGCAGGCAAGGCAAGCTTTGATGTCGCGCCGCATAACGGAGAGGAATTCGGCTATGTTTTGGAGGGCTCCGTCGTGTTGCAGGTCGGAGACGAGAAAACGGCTGTCAGACGCGGAGAGACGTTCTGCCTTAAAGGCAGGGAATTCCACACAATCAGAAACGAGAACAAATCAACGGCTAAAGTGCTTTGGATCAGCACGCCGCCGATTTTTTAATATGACAGGAGGCACTCATGAGCAGCGAATTGAACATTCCGAACGATAACCGTCCGGCACCGAAGAAACTGATTCAGTTCCGAAACATCGTCAAGAAATTTGACGGACAGCTTGTACTTCGCGGCATCAACCTGGATATTTACGAGAACGAATTCGTTACGCTTCTCGGTCCTTCCGGCTGCGGCAAAACAACGCTTCTTAGAATCCTCGGAGGTTTCCTTGCGCCGGATGAAGGCGAGGTTATCTTCGACGGAGAAGACATTACCTACCTGCCTCCTTATAAGAGAGACCTGAATACGGTCTTTCAGAAATATGCGTTATTCCCGCATATGAATGTATTTGACAATGTCGCTTTCGGTCTGAAGATTAAGAAAGAACCGAAGGATATCATTTATCAGAAGGTTACGCGTATGCTCAAGCTTGTCGGCCTTGAGGATTTCGGCAAGCGCGCCGTGCATGAGATGTCCGGCGGACAGCAGCAGCGTGTCGCCATCGCAAGAGCGCTTGTCAACGAGCCGAAGGTGCTGCTTCTCGACGAGCCTCTCGGAGCACTCGATGCGAAGCTTAGAAAGGGCATGCAGCGCGAGCTGAAGAAGATTCAGAAGGAGGTCGGCATTACGTTCATTTTCGTAACGCATGACCAGGAAGAAGCGCTGACGATGTCCGATAAAATCGTCATCATGAAGGACGGCAATATCCAGCAGATCGGTTCCCCGACCGACATTTACAACGAGCCGGTTAACCGCTACGTTGCGAACTTCATCGGCGAAAGCAACATCGTGGACGGCGTCATGATTAAGGATTACAAGGTCATGTTTGAGGACCGCCAGTTTGACTGCGTCGATGCCGGCTTCGGGACAAATGAGAAGGTTGACGTTGTCATTCGCCCTGAGGATCTTGACATCGTGCCCGTGAAGCAGGGCAAGCTTCGCGGAATTGTGCGCTCGACGCTGTTTAAGGGCGTTCATTATGAAACCGTTGTGGAAACCAAGGCCGGAACAAGCATCACCGTAGATATGATTGTTTCCGAGGATAAGCCGGTTGTGAACGAGGCTGCAGGCGAGATGATGAGTGCCAACGATTTCTATCTCGATGCGGACGACGTTGCGCAGATGTTGGAGTCGGTCAACCCGGATGCCTTCATCATCGACCGTGCCGACGCACAGGCCTGGGATCCCGAATCGGACGAGCGTATTTCCATCACGAGACTCGATTATACGTTAAGCAAGGAAAACGGACGTTACCCCGTCACATTTTTCACGGCGGCCGGAACGAGCGTTACCGTTGATATGATTGTGCAAGAGCCGAACCGCTTCGTGGCGGAGGAGCACGGCGAAGAGATTTATGCCGTTAACTTCTTCAAGAAGGCGGATGAAATCGCGGAGAGCGTGGCGCTTGAAACCGATCTGAAAATCTGGGCTAACGCGCAGGCGTTCGATTTGGAAGACGGTAACCCGGTTGAAATCGTCGATGTCGAGTATAACTTCAATCCCGAGAATGTGACGCCGGGCACTTATCCGGTGACCTTTAAGACGCGCGGTTACGAATACCGCGTGGATACGACCAAGGAAACAGAAGTCGGAGCGGTTGTCGGATTGACCTTTGATCCCGAAGACCTTCACATCATGGAAAAGGACAGAGTATGAAACAGTTTCGCAGAATGACATACCCGTATATCGTTTGGGCGCTGATTCTCATCGTGGCTCCGATGCTTCTGATTGTTCTTTATGCGTTCACGACGAAGGGCAATGATGTCGTTACGACAAGATTTACATTTGACAATTTCGTCAGATTTTTCAGCGACACCCTGTTCATAAGGGTTTTGATTCGCTCTTTAAGGGTTGCTGCAATCACGACGCTGGCATGTCTGCTTCTCGGATATTATCCGGCATACTATATTGCCAGATGCAGCGAAACCTTTAAGATGAAATGGGTTTTGATCATCACGTTTCCGACCTGGATCAATCTGCTTGTCAGAACTTATGCCTGGATCGGAATTCTGCAGGACGACGGCATCATCAATACGATGCTCGGCTGGATCGGGCTCGGGCCGTATAAGATGATGTATACCGAATTTGCCGTCATTCTCGGCATGATTTACAACTTCATACCGTTCATGATTCTGCAGATTTATACGTCGCTTACGAAGATGGACATGAGCCTTTTAGAGGCGTCAAGCGATCTCGGTGCAAGCAAGTTCCAGAGCTTCATTCGGGTGACGCTTCCGCTGTCACTTCCGGGAATCATCTCCGGAATCACGCTTGTATTTCTGCCGGCAGTATCGAGCTTCTGCATTCCGAACATGCTCGGCGGCGGTCAGTACATGCTTGTCGGTAACGTAATCGAGCAGTACTTCTTAAGCTCCGGCGACTGGAACTTCGGAAGTGCCATCTCCATGATCATGGCAGTCATCATCATCTTATCGATGTATATCACGAAGAAGGTTGATGTGACCGAGAAGGGGGAGGCGAAGAGAGCATGAAGAAGAAAAAGCGTGTTTTCGGCAGCATCCTGATGGTCTTTTTGGTCATCTTCCTATATGCACCGATTGTGTATACGGTCGTATTTTCCTTCAACGACACGAACTCGTTAACGAGATTCGGCGGATTTTCGACCAAATGGTTTGAAAAGATGGCGTCGAACGATACGATGATCAACGGCATCATTTATACAATCGTGATTGCTGTAATTGCGACATTTGTATCGACTGTAGTCGGAACGCTTACGGCCATCGGACTTTCCAAATCGCACCGCATCCTGAAAAACTGCGTGGAGCAGGTTAACCAGCTCCCGATGATGAACCCGGATATCGTTACGGCCATCGGACTTCTGATGTTCTTCAGCGCGCTGCATATTGAGAAGGGCTTTCTGACCCTGCTTCTTGCGCATATCATGTTCTGTATTCCGTACGTGATTCTGAGCATCATGCCGAAGCTTCGCTCACTGGACCCGAACCTTGCGGAAGCGGCAATGGATCTCGGCGCGACGCCGATCCGTGCGCTTGTGCAGGTCATCATCCCGCAGGTCATGCCGGGTATCATTTCCGGCGCTTTGATCGCATTTACCATGTCCTTTGACGATTTCGTCATTTCTTACTTTGCAACCGGCAACGGCGTTAACAACATCTCGATTGTCGTATACACGATGCGGAAGCGTACCAATCCTTCCATCAACGCCCTTTCGACGGTTGTCATTGTCCTGATTACGGCGGGACTGATTCTTTACAACATCTTCTCGGCAATCGGCCAGCGCCGCCGCGAGAAGGAAGAAGCGCGTCTTCGCGCACAGGCGCAGGATTAACGAAGAACCGGGCGATGCCCTTGTTCTATAAAATCGGAGGTATACTGATTATGAAAAAGTTTATTCTGACCGCGGTTATCCTTTCCCTTGCCTTAATCGCAATGACCGGCTGCGGCAAGAAGAAAGAGAAACTGAAGCTGTTCCTTCCCGGCGAGTATCTCGGAGAAAATGTCATCGAAGACTTCGAGAAAGAGTACAACTGTAAGGTTATCGTTGAGAATTTCGATTCCAACGAGGCTATGTACACGAAGCTTCAGGCCGGTGACAAATACGACGTCCTGATTCCTTCTGACTACACGATTGAGCGTCTGATGAAGGAAGAGTATCTGCAGAAGCTTGACAAGAGCGCCATTACGAATATGGACAAGCTTGCAGACGAGGTAAAGAACCTTTCCTTTGACCCGAACAACGATTATTCCATCCCTTACTTCTGGGGCACGGTCGGCATTGTATACAACAAGAACAATGTTGACTATGCAGACCTCGAGGCAGAGGGCTTCGGAATCTTCAAGGATCCGAAGTACGACGGCCGCACTTATATGTATGATTCCGCACGTGACGGTTTCATGATTGCTCTTAAACAGCTCGGCTATTCCTGCAATACCGACAACGAGGCCGAGATTAACGAAGCATATGAGTGGCTTCTTGACATGAACAAGAAGACCCATCCCATCTACGTTACCGACGAAGTAATCGATAACATGAAGGCCGGCCGTAAGGATCTTGCCATTGTTTATTCCGGCGATGCCGTTGACATCCTCGGTGACAATGAGGATATGGGTTATTACACGCCTGACTGCGGAACGAACGTATGGTATGATTCCATGGTCATTCCGAAGAATGCCGAGAATCCCGAGCTTGCAAACAAGTTCATCAACTTCATGCTGAACTACGAGCAGTGCATGGACGGAACCCAGACTGTCGGCTATGCTTCCCCGAACAAGCAGGTGCTTGCCGAGGTAACGGCTGAAGGCGGAGATTACGAGGATAACGAGGCATATCTTCCCCGTATTTACGAGAAGGATGAAATCTTCCATGACAACGAAGTCATCCGTAAGAAGCTGAACGAGCTCTGGCTCAAGGTTGTTGCCAACAACTAGTTTTCAAAAGATTATTCTTTCGGTCCCTGTATCAACAGATGCAGGGACCTTTTTTCCTTTAATCTGCTTGACTTTTGCATTGTTTTAGTGTATACAATCTGTGTGACCGATGAATCGGTCGGAAAGAGGAGAAGAAATGGACGAACCTGTTTTTTCCAAGGAAAGCACAGATAAATATTCTTTGCGCGGCATGGTTTTCACCAAACTCCGCGAGGACATTCTTTCCGGCAAATACGAAGCCGGAGAGGAATTAAAGGAGATTGCCATCGGCGACGAGCTCGGCGTGAGCCGTACCCCGGTGCGCGAGGCGCTTCGTCAGCTGGAGCTTGAGGGCCTTGTAAAGATTATTCCGAACAAGGGCGCTTATGTATCCGGCATCTCCAATAAAGACATTCATGACATTTACATGATCCGTTCCTATCTGGAGGGATTGTGCGCAAGATGGGCCTGCGAGAACATTACGCAGGAACAGATTGACGAAATCGAAGAGGTCATCTACCTTTCCGATTTCCATGTCAAGAAGAAGCATTTCGATCAGATTGTAGAGCTGGATTCCAAGTTCCACGAGCTGATGTATGAGGCAAGCGGCAGCAAGATTCTGAGCCACCTTTTGAAGGATTACCACCAGTACGTGCACAGCCTCCGAAAGATTACGCTTTCCGATCCGGAAAGAGCGGCCAACTCCAACGCGGAGCATTCGGCAATCCTTGAGGCCATCCGGCTTCGGGACGGAGAGAAGGCGGAGAAGCTTGCGCACGAGCATATCATCCGTACCATCAGCAACATCAACAATCACAATCTTGCAAAAGACTGATGACAAATGAGGACCCATGGCGGGGTCCTCATTTTTTATTCTTCATTACTCAGTTCTTCCCATTCGGTCATTGCGGAAAGCAGTTCCTCCTCGACCGATTCACGTTCCTTTCCGAGCTCGTTCAAACGGAAGGAGTTCGTGCAGATTTCGGGAGACGCCATCAGCCCGTCAATTTCCGTGATACGCGATTCGCAACGCTCTATGGTATTTTCCAATGTGGCTATGCGGTTTTGAAGCTTACGCTTTCTGGCCTGTGCTTCCTTCTGCTCGCGCCAGTCAAGCTTGCTTTCGGTTTCGACAGCGGAAACGGGACCGGATGATTTCGGTGTTTCGGTGCCGAATGCGGCATTTTCCGCGTGCTCCTTCTGTGCCAGATAATAGCTGTAATTGCCGTCGTAGGAGAGGATTGTCTCGTGCTTCAGTTCGAGTATCCTGGTTGCGGTTTTCTCGACGAAATAACGGTCGTGGGACACGTAGAAGACGGTTCCGGCGTAGTTTCGAAGTGCTTCCTCAAGGATTTCCTTACTCGTGATGTCAAGGTGGTTCGTTGGCTCGTCGAGAAGCAGGAAGTTCGCTTCCGAAAGCATCAGCTTCACGAGAGACAGACGGCCGCGCTCGCCGCCCGAAAGCGAGGAGATGACCTTGAATACATCGTCGCCCGTAAACAGGAAGGAAGCGAGGATGTTTCGGATCTCGGTGTTGCTCATGCCGGGATAGGTATCGCTGATTTCTTCAAAGACGGTATTGCTTTCGTCGAAGTTCTGCTGCTCCTGGTCGTAATAACCGATGCAGACGCGGGAGCCTTCCTTCACGGTTCCGGCGTCCTGTTCGACAAGGCCGCGGATGATCTTGAGCATTGTCGTCTTGCCGGTTCCGTTCTCGCCGAGCAAAGCAACACGCTCGCCTTTTTGAATCAGAAAATCAATGTTCGAAAAAAGCGGGTGACCGGGATACGATTTTGCCAGACCGCGTACGGTCAGAACATCCTTACCGCTCTCTACTGCAGGCGTCAGGCGGATATGCATGCCCTGTTCCTCGCCGAGAGGACGCTCCACGCGTTCAATCTTGGCAAGCATCTTTTCACGGCTTTCCGCACGCTTGATGGATTTTTCACGGTTGAACGATTTGAGCTTGGCAATGACTTCTTCCTGATGTTTGATTTCGTTCTGCTGGTTGATATACCGGCGAAGCTCCGCCTCACGGACCATTGCCTTTTTCTCGTAGAACGTATCGTAATTGCCCTGATAGGACATCGATTTGTTGTGTTCGATTTCCACGACCTTCGAAACAATCTTATTCAGGAAATAGCGGTCATGGCTGACTACCAAAACGGCACCCTTATACTGGGAGAGATAACCCTCGAGCCAGGCAATACTTGTAATGTCAAGGTGGTTGGTCGGCTCGTCGAGGATAATCAGATCCGGGCACAGAAGCAGAAGCCTTCCGAGCGCAACACGGGTTTTCTGGCCGCCCGAAAGAGTATTGATCGGTTTGTCGAATTCGTCCTCATGGAAGCCGAGACCTTTGATGATGCCGGACACCTCGGAGCGGAGCGCATAACCGTTTTCCTGCTCAAAGGTATGGTTGAGCCGTTCGTATTCCTTATAGGCCTCGTCAAGCGCGTCGCCGCTTAAATGCTTCATTTCTTCCTCTACGGCCCGCATCTTTGCTTCAATGGTAACAAGATGCTGCTTTGCCGAAAGCACTTCGTCGTAAATGCCGCGCTCGCCGCTTAAATCCTGGTGCTGAGAGAGATATCCGATTGTCGTTGTCTTGGCAATCGTGATTTCGCCCTCGTCCGCTGACAGCTCGCCGAGAATGATGCGAAGAAGCGTCGTCTTACCGGCACCGTTACGGCCGATCAGAGCAACCTTTTCGTGCTCATTCATATGGAAGCTGACGCCCTTAAGGACGGTTTCTTCCCCGAAGGATTTGCTTATATTGTTAACCTGTAAAATCATAGTGTAATTCCTGTATGTTTTGTGCAAACAGCCTTCCCTATTCTAACGGATTCTTCCGGAAAATGCAACTATGCTTGACGGGTGTACCGGAACTACTTATAATACTAAATAGTATTATACGGAACAGGGAGGCAACCATGGGTGAGAGATTCGGAAACCGCGTTGTAACGGCGGATCAGATGAAGAAACTCGAAGGCAATGCCATCGAAAAGCAGGGAATCCCGTCGATTCTTTTGATGGAGCATGCCGCTCTGGCGGTTGCTGAGCAGTTCAAGGATTGCCGGAAGGTTTTGATTCTTGTCGGAAACGGCAAGAACGGCGGAGATGCAGTTGCGCTCGGAAGACTGCTTTTGGGCCGTGGCATCGGCTGCGATTTCATGACGTTTTATGAGAAGACCGAATGCATGGAGCTGTTGCAGCAATGGGACATTCTCGACGCGGTCGGATACGCTTACCGGATCTTTGAAGCAAACGGAGAACTCCCGGACTTTGAAGGCTATGACGCAATTGCGGACGGTGTTTTCGGAATCGGCCTCAATCGGACCGTGAACCGCGATACCGTTGCCGTTTTCAACCGGATAAACGAAGCGACGAAGGCGGATAAAAAGCGGCCTTTCGTCGTGGCAATAGACATTCCTTCGGGAATTGACGCAACCTGCGGAAAGGTTTGCGGCGGTGCCGTCAAAGCGGATGTAACCGTCACATTTTCCTATGCAAAGACCGGTCTTTTGCTGTATCCAGGACGGACATATGCGGGGAAGCTTGTCGTTGCGGACATCGGGCTTCCCGAGAGCAACGAGCGGCCAGAATATATTACCTTTACTGCGGTCGATGACATTGGGCTTCCGGAACGCAGGCCGGACGGGAACAAGGGCGACTTCGGAAAGATCACGCTTGTTGCCGGCTGTGACGATATGCCGGGTGCCGCGTGCTTCTGCGCGAGGGCCATGTACCGAAGCGGCGCGGGGCTTGTCCGCGTAATCGGAACCGAGCAGAGTCTGTCGGTGCTTTACGGAGCCTGTCCTGAAGCAGTTTCGTTGAGCAGAAGAAAAGCACTTGCCTCCGGGAATCCTTATGAAGGGTTTGACCGCGTTATCGTCATCGGACCGGGGCTTGGAACCGACAGCGATGCGGAACGGCTTTTGGACCTTGCTTTGACACACGGCAAGCGTCTTGTACTGGACGCGGATGCTCTGAGTATACTGGCAGCAAGACTTGACCGGATGAACCTTGATCCGGAGAAGCGGTTAAGCATATTGAATGACTGGCTTTCGGACGATACGATCGTAACGCCGCATCCCGGCGAGATGAGCAGGCTTTTGAACGTGCCGGTTTCGGAACTGAAAGAGGATCCGCTCTTGTTTGCCAAGATGATCAGAAAGTACTGCAAGTTCGTCTGGGTTTGGAAGGATGCCTGTTCGATGGTCATCAGCCGCAGGTGCTTCTATCTGAATCAGAGTGGAAACGAGGCAATGGCGACAGCGGGAAGCGGAGACGTGCTTTCGGGTATCTGCGGAGCGTTCGCTGCAACCGAAATGACGATGGCACAGGCTGCAAGCGCCGCGGTTTATGTGCACGGCCTCGCCGGAGATATCTGTAAAGACCGGCTCGGCAGTTACGGCACGATGGCCGGCGATATCGCGAACGCCGTAGCGGATGCGCTTAAGATGTAAGAGGAGAACAGAATGGAAGAAAACAGAAGTCTTTTGGCAAGACTGAAAGACCTGATTCACAAACGCAAGACGGAAGCGGAGACCGATGAGGAAATCCTTTCCATCGTAAATGATTATAAGGACCAGGGCGCTCTTGAAGAGGGCGAGGCGGAGATGATTACAAACATCATGGAATTTTCCGACACCCAGGTTAAGGATATCATGACGCACAGAAGCCGTATGGACGCCATCTCCAAGGATACGACGATGGAGAAGGCGCTGCATCATATGCTTCACTGCAACTATACGCGTTACCCGCTTTACGATACGACCAATGATAACATCATCGGCATCCTGTATCTGAAGGATGTCATGCTTGCGTATCTTGAAGGTGACCGCAGCACGCCGCTTTCCGAGATTGCGAGAGAGCCTTTCTGCGTGCCGGAAACGCTCCCGATTGACAATCTGTTTGATGAGATGCAGCGCAAGAAGATTCACATGGCCGTTGTCATCGACGAGTACGGGCAGACGTCCGGAATCGTCTGCATGGAGGATGTCATCGAGGAAATCGTCGGCGACATTCAGGACGAATATGACAAAGAAGAAGTTGTCGCCAAGAAGAAGGGAGACGCCCTGTTTGTAAAAGGCAGCATGCCGCTTGAAGAACTTATGCAGAAGCTTCCGAATCTGAAGCCCGTGCAGGAGGATCTCGACAATTTCGAAACGCTGAACGGCCTTTTGGTATCGCTTCTCGATCATATTCCGCAAGACAACGAAAAGGCTGTCATTCCGTACGGAGGATATGTATTTGACATCCTTTCCTGCAAGCATAAAATGGTCAGCCAGGTCAAGATCACACCTCTTAAGAAGGACGGAAGCCAGCAGTCATGAAGATTTCGATACTCTGTGTCGGGAAGATTAAAGAGGCGTTCTACCGGGACGCCGTTTCGGAATACGCAAAGAGAATTTCCAAATATGCAACCGTCGATTTTTACGAGGTGTCCGACGAGAAAACGCCGGACAGCCCTTCGGCAAGGGAGACCGCGAAGATTCTTGATGCGGAGGGAGAGCGGCTTTTGAAGCATCCGGGCGGTGACGCTTTCACGATTGCTTTATGCATCGACGGAAAGAAGATGGATTCGGTCGCATTTTCCGAAAAGATAGAGGAGATTAAAGGAAAAGGGTACAGCCACATCCGCTTTGTCATAGGCGGTTCGCTCGGGCTTTCCGAGTCCGTCAGAAAAGCCGCGGATTTAAAGCTCAGCTTTTCCGATATGACATTTCCGCATCAGCTGATGCGCGTAATATTACTTGAGCAGATTTACAGGGCGTTTCGGATTACTTCGAATGAGCCCTATCATAAATAAGGAGCGGGATTATGTTTCGTCCGTGTATCGATATCCATAACGGCAAGGTTAAGCAGATCATAGGCGGTTCTTTGTGCGACGAGGGCGATGCCGCGCTTGAGAACTTTGTTTCCGAGCATTCGGCGAAGGACTATGCGCTTTTATATCAGAAGGACGGCCTGAAAGGCGGCCATGTCATTTTACTGAACGGCGCTGACAGTGAATTTTACGAGGCTACAAAAGCGCAGGCGATGAAGGCACTTGAGGCATACCCGGGCGGCCTTCAGATCGGAGGAGGAATCCGCCCCGGCAACGCACGCGCCTTTCTTGAGGCGGGAGCGAGCCACGTCATTGTGACGAGTTATCTGTTCCCGGACGGAGAGCTTTCGATGGAAAGGCTTTTTGAAATGACCGAGGCTGTCGGGCGTGAGAATCTTGTCATCGATCTGAGTTGCCGGAAGATCGGCAGGGATTACCGTGTCGTGACCGACCGCTGGCAGCATGTTTCAAACACCAAGCTGAACCTCTCACTGTTGAACAGGCTGACGCCGTACTGCGATGAGTTCCTGATCCACGGCGTTGACGTGGAAGGGAAGAAGAAGGGACCGGACCGCGGTCTGATCAGGCTCCTTTCGGATTATAAGAAGGAAAATGAGATCACTTATGCAGGCGGCATCCACAGGCTTTCGGATGTCATGATGATTCGGGAGCTTTCGGACGGAAGACTCGGGTACTCCATCGGAAGCGCGCTTTCCCTGTTCGGCGGGGAAATTCCGTACGACGCAGTCGTCGGACTTGAAAACGGACAATAAAAGGCAAAAAGAAAAGCGGACTTTAGTGTCCGCTTTTTCTATCTCATAAGCTGTTGCTGTCCGGTCTGATCATACTTGGAAAGAAGAGAATCGATATCCTCCGTGCCGCTGATGACATCAACCAGATTCAAATGGTAGCGCTTGCCTTTTTGCTCCATGAAACGGTATGCAATCATGAAAGAGGATTCATCAAATCGCGTGTAGTATTTGTTATTGATCTGCCAGATGGCTTCCGGCACCGTGATATCGGGCTTTGTCAGGATGTCGGAGAAAATCTGGTCGAAAGCATTATAAACAATCTGTTCCTGCATGCTGAAATCACTTGAAATCTGCTGAAGCGGGAAAGCATGCATATAAGCCTTCAGCCAGGGATTGGAGGTGGCAAACCAGGCATATACGGTTTCGTATTTCTGGTTCATATAGCAAATCTCACGGGCCCAACGGGAATCCATATAGGAAGCACCGACAATCTGATCGATTTCATTCTCGGTAAGGCAAAGGTCAAAGCGTTCGTTGAACTTCGTGACAATCTTCTTACGCTTCTTGGCGGCGTTCGGAAGACCGAAGGAATTGACGCTTTGCGTCGCTACGGTACCGGGCGCAGCGGGAGAGCCGTAATTGCTCATTCTTCCCGCGTTCGCATACGGGTTGGTGTATCGGCCCGGCTGCTGTACGGGTGCCTGGTTCGCAATGTTTCTGCCGTAAGGGTTGTAATTGGTCCGATACGGATTCTGCTGCGTCGGAATGTTGTTGGCCATGTTACCGAAGAGCTGTTGCTGCTGACGGTAAAACATATCGCGCCGTTGCTGCGCCGTCATTCCCGGTTGCACATAATTGTTAAATCTTGTTCCGTTTTGCATGTTTCGCTTCTTTTTGTTTTTGCCGCTTGAGTCATTTATGAAGTTGGAAACAAATGCAATGAAAAGCAAAAAGAATAAAAATTCCATAATCAGCCTTCTGTCGGATGCTTCTCCCCAAAGAATCCGACAACAATCGTTGTATTTTTCGATATTATATCGCATTTTCCGGAAACTTGCAATTGTCAGGGGAAATTATTTCACATATTGGGCGCAAAGGGTTGTTTCTCGGAGACAAGTGTAGTATAATATATTCATACTATGGCAGACTATTGCCAATGAAAAAAGAGGGAAATAGGACATGTTGGATTTACGTTTGGTTAGAGAAAACCCCGAATTAGTTAAAGAAAACATTAAAAAGAAATTTCAGGACGCCAAGCTTCCGCTTGTCGACGAAGTCATCGAGTTCGACAAAAAGAACCGGCAGGCGAAACAGGAAGCTGACCAGCTGCGTTCCGACCGTAATAAAATCAGTAAGGAGATCGGCGCCATGATGGCCAAGGGTCTTCGCGAGGAAGCCGAGAAGCTGAAGCAGAAGGTTAACGAATTTTCCGCGAGACTTGCCGAGCTTGAGAAGCAGGAAGAAGAGTATTCCGCCGAAGTGAAGAAGAGAATGATGGTCATTCCGAACATCATCGACGAGAGTGTTCCGATTGGAAAGGATGATTCCGAGAACGTCGAAATCGAGAGGTTTGGTGAGCCTGTTGTTCCGGATTTCGAGATTCCTTACCATACCGAAATCATGGAACGCTTTAACGGAATTGATTTAGACGCCGCAAGAAGAGTTGCCGGCAACGGTTTCTACTATCTGATGGGCGACATCGCGAGACTGCATTCCGCCGTGATTGCATATGCGCGTGATTTCATGATTGACCGCGGCTTCACTTATGTTGTTCCGCCGTTCATGATTCACGGCGAAGTGGTCAGCGGGGTCATGAGCTTTGCCGAAATGGAAAATATGATGTACAAGATTGAGGGCGAGGACCTTTATCTGATCGGCACCAGCGAGCACTCCATGATCGGTAAGTTCATTGATTCGATTAACAAAGAAGAGGCTTTGCCTTACACGCTTACCAGTTATTCCCCCTGCTTCCGTAAGGAAAAGGGAGCTCACGGCATCGAGGAGCGCGGCGTATACCGTATCCACCAGTTCGAGAAGCAGGAGATGATCGTCATCTGTAAGCCCGAGGACAGCATGACCTGGTACAACCGCCTGTGGAAGAATACGGTTGATCTGTTCCGTTCCATGGACATTCCGGTTCGTACGCTTGAGTGCTGTTCCGGTGATCTTGCCGATCTGAAGGTAAAGAGCTGTGACGTCGAGGCATGGTCTCCGCGCCAGAAGAAATACTTCGAAGTCGGTTCCTGCTCGACGCTCGGCGATGCACAGGCACGCCGCCTGCAGATTCGTGTTCAGGCACCTGACGGAAGCAAGTATTTCGCTCACACCCTGAACAACACCGTTGTTGCACCGCCCCGCATGCTAATTGCATTCTTAGAGAACAATCTTCAGGCCGACGGTTCGGTAAGAATTCCGAAAGTTCTGCAGCCTTACATGGGCGGGAAGACGGAACTGAGATAGTTTTTCTCTAAGCATATCTTCAGCGTAACTTAAAGATAAGATTGAAAGCGTAAAAAGGAGTCAGGCCACTTTGTGGTGGCGAGGAAGAAATGAAAAAATCGGTTAATTTAACAATGAAAAGAGTTTTAGCTTTTCTACTGACAGCAGTGTTCGTGCTGACGGCAGGCTGTTTTGCGGATTTGGGTCCCATTTTCCCGAAAAACGTTGCTGAAGCCATGGGGCCCGGGGACGGAGATGAGACTCTGCCGAACGGCGTCACTGATGTTGATGCGTATATCGCATCTTTACTTCGTCAGGGCTGGCATGCGGATTACCTGTATGATTTTGTGCATTTTGTGAATCATCCGACTGTAAATGATAGAACGTATTACCGTTTGCCCAGAACGGAAAATGGAATCTATTCAAAGTATGAGCTTTCGGAGTGGCTTGAAGGTGTCGGGTCTACTCATCATTGCGGGACTGACAATGGAACACTTTGCATGGATGATCACAAGGATGATTACTTCATTCCTGCTGAGTTCGATTTCAGCACGCTGAATATCACTGTCAACGGCGGTGTGTATGTGTATTCTTATGAAACCTATATTCAGAGTCCGGATGATTATGCGGGATATTATACCGTCAGCCTGGACTATGTTCGTGCCATTAAGAACAAACTCGGTGCTTCCGGAGGAATGTGGAAGCTTTACGGAAATGTGGCACAGTATGTGGATCCTGATAATCTAGACAGCTATCACCGCGACTATTCCATCTATCTTCATGCCGGAGGAGCCGTACGCGTACAGGATTTGTACAATTTCCTTCATATCGGCAACAATAACGACTATTATCTGTTGAGAAAGATGGAAGGCGGAATAAACTGCGATCCGATTTCAGAGATTCCGCAGGGAGATGTTAATCCTTCACTGAATCCGTATGTTGTTGAACCGTATGATTTCAGCGGCTTTTCAACGACGGATGCAAACTATAATATCACCAAAAACGGTGTCACTTATCAATACCGTCCGTATGGTTATGTTCCCGGTGCCGACGGCATTGAATCGTTCCAACCGTATTATACGATTGATGTAAATAATTACGAAATCAAGGCGGAAGAACGTCTCTCTCAATTTCTGGACGATAACAGTCGCTGGCTTGATGGCTCGAGCAGGGAGCAATGGGGCCTCGAATCAGGTGATGACGGGCATTTTAAGGCGTTTCATCGTAATTATCCTGTAGTTCTTCATAATGAAATTTCAGTAAGACTGGTGGCCAAAAGCTTTGAAAAGTCATACACGGGCGAGGAGCAAACCGTTTCCGGTTATGAGGTTTATGTCGGAAATGACGAAACTCCCACAGATATAACATTTTCCGGAATCACTGCTTCCGGCAGTGGAACGGCTCCCGGGGTCTATGATGTTGTGATTTCAGGCGCCTCGGTCGGAAATACTAAGACTTCCTCTCAATATCCCGGCAAAAGATTTATTATTACCGAGATTGAGAGCGGCACGCTTACCATCGGAAAGAGACCTATTACGATTAAAGCTGCAGACGATGAGTGGACCTATGACGGAGCCGCTCATTCGAATAGCACGGTTTCTGTTTCGGATGGAACACTGTTTGATGGTGATGAGCTTGTTGCAACGGCGACCGGAAGTGTCACCAATGTTTCTGATACCGCAACCGGAAATAATCCGATAGCTGAAGGCTATAAGATTATGCACGGTGATGAAGATGTTACTGCCAACTACGCTATTACGGTTGAAAACGGTACATTAACAATCGATAAGCGTAATGTAACTCTGAATAGTGAGTCCGAAGTGAAAACCTATGACGGTACTCCTTTAACCGCGCCCCGTGTTACAGTTGGAGGTGACGGCTTTGTAGAGGGAGAGGTTTCCGATATCAGGGCAACCGGAAGCGTTACTACGGTCGCACAAGGTCTGGTGACAAATACCATCACATATACGGCCGGTGTGTCCTTCAAAGAAGAAAACTATACGATTACCAAGAATGAAGGTACACTGCGTATTGAGCAAATCGCAATACCTTTGGTGATTGCTTCTTCAACAAAGAGGTGGACTTATGACGGTCAACTTCACAAGGACGAAGTTTATACAGTCACCTTTGATGGAATAAGTATTGAGACAAGCTCCAATGGTACAGTATACACCGTTACCTTACCGACCGGTGATAAAGTCACGATTACTCCGACATCCGGTGGTATAATTGAGTATTCCTCTGAAGGCGTCAAAAACTATTTCACTTACGAACTTGAAAATGCCGATTGCTACGCTAATGTAACAATAAATCTCGGAACCCTCACCATCAATCCGAAGGCTGTAACGATAACAGCACAGGATAAAGCCTTTGTTTATAATGGCACTGCGCAGACCTGGCCTGAGTATGATGTTGATGGCCTTGTGGGAGACGATAAGATTAACGCAACTGTAACCGGAAGCATCACCTTCCCGAGCGAAAGTCCTGTACCCAATGTGGTGGAAAGCTACGAGTTTGCAACAGGTACCCCCGGGAACTACAGTGTAACCACTGCTAACGGCGAATTGACGATGACCAATGCAAGTATTGCCATCACGATTACTGCCGCCAGCGACGAGTGGACCTACGACGGGACAGCACATTCGAATACTGATGTAACGATAACCTCCGGCTCTCTTCTTGAAGGCGATGAGCTGGTTGCAACGGCATCCGGCAGTGTTACGAATGTTGCTGATACCGCAACTGGGAATAATCCGGTAGCCGAAGGCTATAAGATTATGCACGGTGATGAAGATGTTACCGCCAACTATGCAATCACAACTGTTTCCGGAACCCTTACTATCAATCCTAAGAGCGTGACAATCACGGCTCAGGATAAAGCTTTCACCTATAAAGGCACTGCGCAGACCTGGCCTGAATATGATGTCGACGGTTTGGTTGGAAACGATGCTATTACTGTTGTTGTGACCGGAAGAATCACGTTCCCGAGTGAGAGTCCTGTAGTCAATAAAGTGGAAAGCTATGAGTTTGCAACAGGTACCCCCGGGAACTACAGTGTAACCACTGCTAACGGCGAATTGACGATGACCAATGCAAGTATTGCCATCACGATCACCGCCGCTGATGACGAGTGGACTTATGACGGGACAGCGCATTCGAATACTGATGTAACGATAACTTCCGGCTCCCTTCTTGAAGGCGATGAGCTGGTTGCAACGGCATCCGGCAATGTTACGAATGTTGCTGATACCGCAACCGGAAATAATCCGATAGCCGAAGGCTATAAGATTATGCACGGAAATGAAGATGTGACGGACAACTATGCAATCACGACCGTTCCCGGAACCCTTACCATCAATCCGAAGGCTGTAACGATAACAGCACAGGATAAGGCCTTTACTTATGACGGCACTGAACATAGCTGGGAGAAATATGATGTAGTGGGCTTAGTTGGAGAAGATGCCATTTCCGCAGTTGTAGAAGGAAGCATTACGTTTCCGAGTGATAGCCCTGTAACGAATAAGTTGAAGAGTTACGAGTTTACGACAGGTACGCCCGGTAACTACAGTGTAACTACCGCGGACGGCCAGCTGACGATGGCAAACGCAAGCGAAGCCATCACGATTACTGCAGCCGACGGTGAGTGGACCTATGATGGTTCTGCACATTCCAAAAACGTGGTAACAGTAACCGTCGGCTCACTTTTTGAAGGCGATGAATTGGTGGCAACTGCGACCGGCAGCGTGAAAGATGTTCCGGATACCGTTTCCGGTAACAACCCTGTAGCACCCGGCTATAAGATTATGCACGGTGATACAGATGTTACAGAAAACTATGCCATTACTGTTGTAAACGGTACTTTAACAATCAATCCGAAATCTGTAACGATAACAGCACAGGATAAAGCCTTTGTTTATAACGGCACTGCACAGAGCTGGGATAAATATGATGTAGACGGTCTGGTTGTAGGCGATGTTATTACTGCAGTTGTGACCGGAAACATCACTTTCCCGAGCGACAGCCCTGTGGCCAATGTGGTGTCGAGTTATAACTTCACCAGTGGAACTGCAGGAAACTACGCTGTAACTACGGTGAACGGTCAGCTGACAATGACCAGTGCAAGCGTTGCTATCACGATTACCGCAGGCGATGGTCAGTGGACCTATGACGGAGAAGCCCATTCGAATAATGCTGTAACGGTTACCTCCGGAGAACTTTTTGCCGGTGACGAACTTGTTGCAGAGGCCGCCGGTAGTGTTACCGATGTTGCCGATACCGCGGAAGGAAATAACCCTGTTGCCGAAGGCTATAGAATTATGCATGGCACCGAGGATGTGACGGCAAATTACACAATCACGCCTGTTGCCGGTACCTTGACAATCAATCCTAAGGCTGTGACCGTTACGGCGCAGGATATGGAATTTACCTATACCGGAACTGCGCAGAGCTGGAATAAATATGATGTTGAGGGTCTTGTTGGAAATGATAAGATTACCGCAGTTGTGACCGGTAGCATCACTTTCCCGAGTGAGAGCCCTGTGACCAATAAGCTGACTAGCTATGAATTCACCTCCGGTACGCCCGGAAACTACACTGTTACTACAGCTGACGGTGAGCTGACGATGACTAAAGCAAGTGCTGCCATCACAATTACCGCAGCAAGTGATGAGTGGATCTATGACGGAACTACTTATACGAGAATTACTGTAACGGTTACCTCCGGAGAACTTTTTGAAGGCGACGAGCTTGTTGCAACTGCCACTGGAAGTGTGACTAATGTGGCTGATACTTCGACCGGCAATAATCCTATAGCAGAAGGCTATAAGGTCATGCACGGCGATATGGATGTGACGGACAATTACACAATCACTCCTGTTGCAGGTACCCTGACAATCAACAAGAGATCCGTTACCCTTACAAGTGAATCCGATTCCAAAGAGTATGACGGCACTGCATTAACGAATCCGAATGTAACGGTTAGCGGGGACGGCTTTGTTGAAGGAGAGGTTACCAATATTATTACAACCGGTAGCGTAACGCTTGTTTCTTCCGTGACAAATACCATTACGTTTACAGAGGGAGCTAATTACAAGGCTGATAACTATAATATCACCAAGAATGAAGGAACCCTTAGCATTGACAAGCGTCCTATTACAATTACCGCGAACGATGCAAACGACGAGTATAACGGAAGTGATATTACCTATAAATCCGCTGCGGATGCCGTGGAACCGTATTATTCCATTTCCGAAGGCACCTTGGCAGACGGTCAGAGCATTACCGCTATTACGATTTCGGGCAGCGGTAAGGAAGTTGGCAATTATACGATTACCATTACCGAAGGCAGCGTTGAAATCGGTGATTATACGTCCAATTACGACATCACACTTGAGACCGGAACGCTTACGATCAAGCAGAATTCCGCTGAGATTAAAGTTGTTCCCGGAAGCGATTCCAAGAAGTATGACGGTACTCCGTTAACGAAGAACGATCACGATGATTTCGAAGTAACGGGTGTTCCCGTAGGCTTCACCTGGACGGCTGTGGCTAACGGTACTGTAACGAATGTGGTTCCGGGTGCCGATGAAAATGCGACCAATGCCGTTACCGAATTCAAGATCTTTGATGGCGAAGGCAACGACGTTACGGATCAGTTTGCGAATATTGATACGTCCGCGACCGGCACGCTGACCATTACGAAGAGAAGCGTGACACTGACCAGCGCGGATGATGAGAAAGTATATGACGGTACTGCTTTATCTAATTCGGAAATTACGGTTAGTGAAGATAATTTCGCCGAAGGTGAGGGTTACGTTGCCGATGTAACCGGATCCGTTATCAATGTCGGTACCGCGGAGAACACATTTACCTACGTTCTCAATGAAAACACGCTTGCCGGAAACTATGAAATCACGATTGTTTTCGGAACTCTCGAGGTTACTCCTTTGGAAGCTGTTCTTGAGTGGACCGATACCAGATTCCCTTATGACAAGGAGAATCACGTTCCTGTTGCAACAGTATCAAATCTGGTTGAAGGCGACGAGTGCGAGGTTACGGTTACCGGCGAGAAGAAGGATATCGGAGAGAACTATGTTGCTACAGCAACAGAACTTTCCAATCCGAACTACAAGCTTCCCAAGGAAAATACGACGACCTTCTCAATTTACAGCTGTGTTGTCATTTTCAAGAATGAAGACGGAACCGAGCTGAAGAGAGTCGGTGCCGCATTCGGAACCAAACCGGTTTACGACGGCGAAACTCCTACTAAGGAATCTACCGCAAAGTATTCTTATGAGTTTGACGGCTGGACTCCTGAAATCGTTGAAGTTGAGGCGGATGAAACGGTTTATACTGCGAAATATAAGGAAGTATTGAGATCTTATACGGTTGAGCCGTCTGACCTTCCGGAAGGCGTGAAGCTTTCCGTTAACGAGAAGAAGACCGTTGATGCAGGCGAAGACCTCACATTTACCGTTACCATTGAAAAAGGCTACGATAAGAACGACAGTTTTGCCGTGAAAGCAAACGGAACAGTGATTACACCAGATGCGGATGGAAACTACAAGATTTCCGGAATCCTCTCGGATGTTAAGATTACCGTGAGCGGTGTTGAGAAGGTTTCCTACAGCGTCGTTGACGGCGATAAGACGAAGCATGTCATCGGGGAAAATACCATTGCCAAGTTTGTATTTAAGCGTAACCTGAACGATTCTGAGACATTTGGCAGAAACACAGCGGTTCTTCTTGACGGCAAGGCTCTGGAGGCAGGCCAGTTTACGAAAGCTTCCGGCAGTCTGATTGTCGAGCTTAAAGCGGATTTCCTGAATACGCTTTCTGTCGGAGAGCATGTTCTGACTGTTCGTTTCGATGATTATGACGGCGATGTAAACGCACGGTTGATCATTGAAAAGGCTGCCGATCCTGCGCCGCAGACCGGAGATACCGGAAACCTGACGCTTTGGATTGTGATCGGTATCGTTTCGCTGGTTGCATTCCTTGCATTGTTCCTTCTGATCTGCAAGAGAAGAAAGGACGAAGAGGAAGAGGAGATTTAGTCTCCGGATTCTTCATGGATAATGCTTTACAAAATTGCAAAAAGACATAAAGAAAGCGGGCTGCCAATCGGCAACCCGCTTTGTGTTTCATAAGTTTTAGTACAGAAGGTTCTTTAGAACTTTCCGGCGTTTGCAGCTTCCTCGATGGAAACGGCTACAGCAACGGTAGCACCAACCATCGGGTTGTTACCCATACCGATCAGACCCATCATCTCAACGTGAGCCGGAACAGAAGAGGAACCGGCGAACTGAGCGTCGCTGTGCATACGGCCGAGCGTATCGGTGAAACCGTAGGAAGCAGGACCTGCTGCCATGTTATCGGGATGAAGGGTACGTCCGGTACCGCCGCCCGATGCTACGGAGAAGTACTTCTTGCCGGCCTCGGTGCGCTCCTTCTTGTAGGTGCCTGCAACCGGATGCTGGAAACGGGTCGGGTTCGTGGAGTTACCGGTGATGGAAACATCAACGTTCTCCTTCCACATGATTGCTACGCCTTCCGGAACGGAGTTTGCGCCGTAGCAGTTAACCTTTGCACGAAGTCCTTCGGAATAAGGGGTTCTGCTGATTTCTTTAACCGTGTTGGTGTAAGGATCGTACTCGGTCTCGACAAATGTGAAACCGTTGATACGGGAGATGATCTTTGCGGCATCCTTTCCGAGACCGTTCAGGATAACACGAAGGGGTTTCTTACGAACCTTGTTAGCCTTCTCTGCGATACCGATGGCGCCTTCAGCAGCTGCGAAAGACTCATGGCCTGCAAGGAATGCGAAGCAGTCGGTGTCCTCTTCAAGAAGCATCTTGCCGAGGTTACCGTGACCGAGACCAACCTTACGGGTATCGGCAACGGAGCCGGGGATACAGAAAGCCTGAAGGCCTTCGCCGATGGCTGCAGCAGCCTCGGAAGCCTTACGGGCACCCTTCTTGATTGCGATTGCAGCGCCTACGGTGTAAGCCCAGCAAGCGTTCTCGAAACAGATGGGCTGAATCTTCTTAACCTGCTCATAAACATTCAGTCCGGCGTCCTTGGTAATCTTTTCTGCCTCTTCGATGGAGGAGATGCCATAGCTGTTTAATACGGAATTGATAGTATCAATTCTTCTCTCATAAGATTCAAATAATGCCATTGTCGTTTCCTCCTACTTCTCTAACTCTTTGTCGGTTCTCGGATCGATGATCTTCACCGCATCCGCTACACGGCCGTACTGACCGCAGGCCTTCTCGTAAGCGGTATTCGGATCGTCACCCTTCTTAATGAAGTCGGTCATCTTGCCGAGGGAGACAAACTTGTAGCCGATGATTTCGTTGTTGGCATCAAGAGCGATACCGGTAACATAACCTTCAGCCATCTCGAGGTAACGGGGGCCTTTCTTGAGCGTTCCGTACATGGTACCTACCTGGCTGCGAAGTCCCTTACCGAGATCCTCGAGGCCGGCACCGATCGGAAGACCGTCTTCGGAGAAAGCACTCTGGGAACGACCGTAAACGATCTGCAGGAATAATTCTCTCATAGCGGTGTTGATGGCATCGCATACAAGGTCGGTATTCAGAGCTTCCAATACGGTAAGTCCCGGAAGAATTTCAGAAGCCATAGCGGCAGAATGTGTCATGCCGGAGCAGCCGATCGTCTCAACGAGAGCTTCCTGAATGATGCCCTCCTTAATGTTAAGAGACAGCTTGCAAGCACCCTGCTGGGGAGCACACCAGCCCACACCGTGTGTGAAACCGGAGATGTCCTTTACTTCCTTCGCCTGAATCCACTTTGCTTCTTCAGGGATAGGAGCGCAACCGTGATGCACACCCTGGGCAACCGTACACATCTTTTCTACTTCCTGAGAATAAATCATACGAGTAAAACTCCTTTCATCTAAGAAAATTCATCGTCCCTTATTTTACCATACTGCCGTGGAAAATACTATACAAAATTTGGGGTTTTTGTGTGTGGATTTTTACCGATATGTGTGGTACTATAGTTCTGGATTTAACAAGGAAGGAAACGGAAGAAATGATTCCCGAAGAGGACGAATTGCCTCTTGAAGACGAAAAGCTTCTTTTCGATGAAGAGGATCTGCTTTCGGCAGAAGCCGATACGGCTTATGAGGAGGCGGTAAAACCTAAGCGGTCGAATAAGAAGGGCGAGCGCGTGAAAGCGTTCGTCTTGGATTTTTTTACGTTTCTTTTCGGCGCAGTGTTCATCGTATGTCTGACGGAGATTATCTTTTATTATGCCGGAAGCTATCGTTACCGTAAGGATATCGACAGGCTTAACCAGGCAATCGGCGGCGGAATCGCAACAGAAGTTAACTACGAGGATCTTTGCAAGAACCGCGACATTTTTGTATTTCCCGATGAACAGGTTCACGAGCTTGTCGGGTATGTGTCCTCATTTTCCAATGAAATCAGCAGCGAGTGGAAGGAGAAGTATAACGTTCTCGTTTCCGAAAACAAGGATTGCTTCGGCTTTTTGGAGATTCCCGACACCGTGATGTCTTATCCGGTCATGTTTACGCCGGAGAATTACCAGAAATACCTGAATCTCGGCATGAATGAGAAGTTTGACATCAGAGGACTTCCGTTCATGGACGGAGAGACCAGGCCGGGCCGCAGCAAGAATTACATTTTGTACGGCCATAATATGCTCGACGGAACAAGCTTCGGCGTGCTTCGGGATTATCTGAAGCAGGATTTCCTCGATTCACACCAGTATGTATTTTTCAACACCGCGTTAAGCGAGGGCGTCTATCAGGTCATGTACGTTTGCCGCTCGCGGATTTACGCAAAGGATTACAAGGGCTTTAAATACTATAAATGCGGCGGCGTTCTGACCGAAGAGCAGTTCAACACCTATGTGACGGAGATGGAGAAGCTGGCTCTTTTGAAAACCGGAGTCACCGCGACCTGGGGAGACGAGCTGATTTCCCTTTCCACGTGCGACCATTATGTGACGAACGGTCGGCTGATCATTGTCTGCAAGCGAATTCAGTAACGGGAGGTAGCCATGCCGGTTTCCGTGATAAGACCGATAATCGAGCCGGGCAGAAGAATCATCGTCATCGGGGACATTAACGGTAACGATGAGGCATTTACCAAGCTTCTGGCTAAGGCCGAATACTCGAAAAAAGACGTCCTGATCATTCTCGGCAACCTCGTCGAGGAGGGTCCGGACAGTCTGCGGACGCTTCGTCATGTCATGGAGCTTTCGCAAAACGGGGATGTGTACTGCCTGCTCGGGAACAACGATGTCATTGTGAAGGAGCTTCTTCGAAACGACCGGAACGAAGAGCTTTTGCAGTACATTTTGAAAAATGAGAACTGCATCATCGCAGATATGCTTAAAACGTGCGGAATCCCCATTAAAAAGGATTCCAACATGTTTCTCGTAAAACAGTCGCTTCGCGTGCTTTACGAGCGTGAAATCGCATTTGTGTGCGCCATGCCGCATATTCTGGAGACCGAGCATTTTCTTTTTGCGCATGCACAGGTTTATCCGGGGAATCCGGAGGATATGAAACCGTCCGACGTCATCAGGGGAGATGCGTTTTTGGACAAGGGATTTTCCTTCCGGAAGTATGTCGTTGTCGGCCATTGGCCGGTCATGCTGTACGGCGGCAAGCTTCGAAAAGCCAACCCGATCGTTAACGAAACACGAAAGATCATCTGCCTGAACGGCGGCATTTCCGTGCAGCGCGACGGCCAGCTGAATGCTTTGATCATTCCCGAGGAAAGCTCGGAGGACTTCTCATTTATCTGCGAGGATATGCTTCCGAAGGGAAGAGTGCTGAACAGCCAGATGGCCGGAGATGTTGCGAACACGCTTACCTGGCCCGACAATGTCGTCATTCCGCTTGAGCGGACCGGCGATTTCGTATATTGCAAGCAGGACAAAACCGACCTGAACTTCTGGGTTCCGGAAAGTTTTCTCAAGTGCCGCGACGGTGTCTGGTATTCGGAGGATATAACCGATTACCAGATTCCGGTTTCGTACGGAGAGATTGTTTCAGTCATCATGAAGACAAGCCGCGGTTATCTTGTGAAGAAAAACGGCGTTGCCGGCTGGTATTACGGCATGATTGAGCCGCTCGGGAAGGAGTAAACCGTATTCTATGGAAAATGCCATAACGCTTGCCAATCAGGTGTTCATCATGTTCCTGATCATGCTGATCGGCTTCATTCTGTACCGGCGGAAGATTGTGGCGGAGAGAACCGCGGACGACATGACAACGGTTCTTCTGTATATCGTTACTCCGGCTCTGATCCTGAAGACCTACCAAAAAGCCTATGTGGCGGAGGATGCGAAGAAGCTTCTGTCCGCGCTGCTTTTGGCCGTCATTGCCATGTGCTTCGGCATCCTGGTATCGTTTCTTGCAAGAATCGGTTCCAAAAGGGAGAATGCCGATGTCGAGCAGTTCGCAGCATGCTTTCCGAACAACGGGTTCATGGGAATTCCGCTTATTATGGCGGTAGCCGGTACAACCGGCGTGTTTTACAGCAATACCTACCTGATGATGTTCCAGCTTGCTGTCTGGACATTCGGCGTGGCGCTTTTACAAAGGGCGAACGGAACGAAGTTTACGCCGAAAACCGTCCTGAAGTTGTTCGCCAATCCGACGGTTATCAGTGTTTTCATCGGACTTGCGTGCTATTTTCTACGGATTACGTTTCCGGCACCGATCACAAAGACGTGCGGATATCTTGCGGATATGAATACGCCGCTTGCGATGCTTGTCGCGGGCATGCTGATTGCGAAGGTCAACCTGCTCGGAAGCTTTTTGCGGCTTCGCAATTACTACATTGTATTCTTACGGCTGATTGTGTTTCCAATCTGCCTGATCGGCCTGTTTACGTTTCTGCCGCAGCCGCACGACATCAAGGAATACATATTGATTGTGACCTCGTGCCCGACGGCAACCAATACGATTCTGTTCGCAAGAAAGTTCCGGCGCGATGTGGAGACAGCCTCTCAGATTTTTGCGCTCTGTACGCTTTTGAGTATCATCACAATCCCATGCATCATTGCCCTGTTTGAATGGCTGTAATAAGAATAACCCCTGTCTTCCGGTTGCACGGCTGACAGGGGTCGTTTTTTTACTATCTGATTCCGACGCCTTCCTTCGCACGTTTCTGTGCTACGGAGAGCATCAGCTTGATTCGGTTCAGCTGATTGACTTCGCTGGCACCGGGGTCAAAATCGACGGCCACGATGTTGGACTCCGGATAATGCAGCCGAAGCGTTTTAATAACACCTTTGCCGACGATATGGTTCGGCAGGCAGGCAAACGGCTGTGCGCAGACGATGTTCGGTGTACCGGACTGAATGAGCTCAACCATTTCCGCGGTAAGGAACCATCCTTCACCGGTCATGTTACCGGACGAAACAATGGGAGAGGAAAGCTTCTCCATTTCGGCAATCGGATGCGGCGGCTCAAAGTGTTTGCTCGCGATGAGAGCCTTTCTGGCAGCCTTTCTGTAGTGTTCCATGATGCTGATGGCCCAGTTGTTGTAGCGGGTCACCTTCTTACCGGTGCCGAACAGACGGTACTTGATCTCGTTGTCGTAGCAGGTGTAGAAGAAGAAATCCAAAAGATCCGGACATACCGCTTCGGCACCTTCCTGCTCAAGCAGCTCAACCAGATGGTTGTTTGCGGTCGGAAGGAATTTAACGAGAATCTCGCCGACGATTCCGACACGGGGCTTCTTGAGCGTTTCATCAATCGGAAGCGCGTCAAACTCCTCAATCATCTGCTTGCAGTTCTTCTTAAACTTCGAAACGGAAGCCTTCTTCAGATCCTCCGCAATGATTGCATTCCAGCGCTCATGCAGACGGTTCGTGCTGCCGGGTTCGATCTCGTAAGGACGCATCCGGTATACAACACGCATCAGAATGTCGCCGTAAATCAATGCCTGCAGACAGCGCATCAGAATCTTCGGCTTATACTGAAGACCGGGATTCTTCTCGAGTCCGCTTGTACTTAAGGAGATAACCGGAATGTAGTCCATGCCGGCTTTCTTAAGCGCTCTTCTGATAAATCCGATGTAGTTCGTTGCACGGCATCCGCCGCCGGTCTGCGTGATCAGAATGGCAACCTTATGAAGGTCGTAGCGGCCCGAAAGAAGAGCAGACATGAATTGTCCGACGACAATCAAAGAAGGATAGCAGGCGTCGTTATTCACGTATTTCAGGCCGACATCGATAGCGTTTCGGTTATCATTTCCAAGGACCTCAAGCTTGTAACCCGAGTAACGGAATGCGGGCTCCAGAAGACGGAAGTGAATCGGAGACATCTGCGGAGCAAGAATTGTATAATCCTTCCGCATTTCCTTCGTAAATACGGGACGGTTGTAACGCGCGCTGACAACCTGGCAGGAGTATTCCTTACGCTTTCTGTCCTTGACGGCGGAGAGAAGCGAACGCACGCGGATGCGCGCCGCACCGAGGTTGTTGACTTCGTCGATCTTCAAAACCGTATAAATCTTGCCGCCGGCGGAGAGGATGTCATTTACCTGATCCGTCGTAACCGCGTCAAGACCGCAGCCGAAGGAGTTCAGCTGAATCAGCTCGAGGTCTTTTCTGGTCGTGACAAACTGCGCCGCATTGTAAAGACGGGTATGGTACATCCACTGGTCGACGACGAGCATCGGACGCTCAGCCTTGCCGAGATGGCTGACGCTGTCCTCAGTCAGAACGGCAACGCCGTAGGAACAGATCATGTCCGGAATTCCGTGATGGATTTCGGGGTCGATATGATAAGGTCTGCCGGCAAGAACAATGCCGATTCTGCCGGTTTCTTTCAAATATTCGAGCGTTTCCTCACCTTTTTTGCGGATGTCCGTGCGAACCTGATTCAGTTCTTCATAGGCAAGGCGCGCAGCTTCGGTGATTTCGTCCTCCGGGATGCCTTTCTTTGAAAAATGACGAACGAGACCTCTTGTTATGACTTCGAGCGATTCCAAAGAGAAGAATTCATTCTCGTAAACAATCTCGGAGCCGCGGAGTTCGTCAACGTTATTCTTGATATTTTCCCCGTAAGAGGTAACAATCGGGCAGTTGTAATGGTTGCCCGCATCCGGATCCTCCACGCGTTCGTAAGGGATGCACGGATAGAAGATATAAGGCACGTTCTGGCGGATCAGCCAGGTAATGTGACCGTGCGCAAGCTTCGCGGGATAGCATTCCGATTCACTCGGGATGCTTTCGATTCCGAGCTCGTAAATCTTACGGTTGCTTAACGGAGAGAGGATGACGCGGTAGCCGAGCTTCGTGAAAAATGTGAACCAGAACGGATAGTTCTCGTACATGTTAAGCACTCTCGGGATGCCGACTTTGCCTCTTTTGGCTTCCACTTCGGAAAGAGGGGTATAGTTAAAGGTTCTCTTTAACTTATATTCAAACAGGTTCGGAATGCCTTCGGCATTCTTTTCCTTGCCGAGTCCGCGTTCACACCGGTTTCCGGATACAAACTGACGGCCGCCGGAGAACCGGTTCACGGTCAGAAGACAGGCGTTCGTGCAGCCTTTGCAGCGGGCCATAGTCGTCTCAAAGCGAAGCTCCTCAACCTGCTGTTCGTCAAGCATGGTCGTAGGCTGACCTTCGTAGTGCTCCCTTGCGATGAGAGCAGCACCGAAAGCACCCATGATGCCCGCGATATCGGGACGGATGACTTCGACGCCCGCAATGCGCTCTAAACTTCTTAAAACGGCATCGTTATAAAACGTTCCGCCCTGAACGACGATATTTTTTCCGAGTTCGGACGCATCGGTAACCTTGATGACTTTATAAAGAGCATTCTTAATGACGGAGTAGGCTAGACCTGCGGAGATATCCGCAACAGTAGCGCCTTCCTTCTGGGCCTGCTTAACCTTCGAGTTCATGAAGACCGTGCAACGGGAACCGAGATCGATCGGATTTTCCGCAAACAAGGCGATTTTGGCGAAATTGGCAACATCATAATCCAGGCTTTTCGCAAATGTCTCGATGAAGGAGCCGCAGCCCGAGGAACAGGCTTCGTTCAGCTGGATTTTATCGACGGTATGATTTCTGATCTGAATGCATTTCATATCCTGGCCGCCGATATCGAGAATGCAGTCGACCGAAGGATTGAAGAAGGAAGCGGCATAGTAGTGCGCAACGGTTTCCACTTCGCCCTCGTCAAGCATCAGGGCGGACTTCACAAGCGCTTCGCCGTAACCGGTCGAGCAGGTACGGACGATTCTTGCAGAATCCGGAAGAATGGAATAAACCTCCTTGATGGCTTTAATGGTCGTTTTCAAAAGAGAACCGTTGTTGTTGCTGTAGAAGGAGTGGAGCAGCTTGCCGTCCTCGCCGATCAATGCGAGCTTCGTCGTCGTGGAGCCGGCATCGATGCCGAGATAGCAGTCGCCCTCATAATCCTTTAGCGGTGCTTTTCCGACTGTATGAACGGCATGACGGTTACGGAACTGCTCATATTCGGCTTCCGAGGAGAACAGAGGCTCCATTCTCGAGACCTCAAAGGCCATTTTGATGCCGTGATCGAGCGTCTTAAACATCGAAGAAAGGGTTGTCTGTCCTTTTCCTTCGCCGGCCATTGCGGATCCGATGGCGGCAAAAAGGTGCGAATGGTCAGGAGCATAGATCTGGTCGTCGGTAAGCTTTAAGGTTCTGATGAAAGCCTGACGCAGTTCGGTCAGGAAATGAAGCGGTCCGCCGAGGAAAGCGACATTGCCGCGAATCGGCTTGCCGCAGGCGAGACCGGAAATGGTCTGGTTGACAACCGCCTGAAAGATTGAGGCGGAAAGGTCGGGCTTCGTAGCGCCTTCATTGATGAGCGGCTGAATGTCGGATTTGGCAAATACACCGCAACGTGCCGCAATCGGATAGATTTCGCGGTAACTCTTTGCATACTCATTAAGACCCGAGGCATCGGTCTTCAAAAGACTGGCCATCTGGTCGATAAAAGAACCCGTGCCGCCTGCACAGATTCCGTTCATGCGCTGCTCAATGCCGCCGGTGAAGTAGATGATTTTTGCATCTTCGCCGCCGAGCTCGATTGCAACATCGGTTTTCGGTGAATAATAAGAGAGTGCCGTGGAAACGGCTACGACTTCCTGAACAAAAGGGATGTTCATCTGTCCGGCAATGGTCAGGCCGCCGGAACCGGTCATGACGGGGAAGACTTCCCGATCCCCTAAAGAATCCAGTGCTTTTTTGATAAGACCTGCGAGTGTTGATTGAATATTCGCGTAATGACGCTCGTACTCGGCAAAAAGAACAGAATTGTCGGAGTCCAAAATCGCAACCTTAACGGTTGTGGAACCGATATCAATTCCCAAACGCAAACCAGTCATAACGTTCCTCCGAAGAAAATCTGCGGCCCCCAAGTCCGCATACAAAGTTCATTATACAATCAATGGCGGAAAATGGCAACTCAAATATCCTTGAGTTTTACAGTATATATAGGTTTTAGGGGTTTCGATTCTTGACTTCGCACAGGTTATTGCATATAATAAATTGACTCCGAAAAAGGAGAACGTTCAGACTGTTTATGAACCTGAAACGAACAGGGTTTAACCCGGAAAGAGGAAACCGGATGGAATACCGAAAAGCGCATGTTGTATCCGTAAATGA
>JAEEGJ010006344.1_pt1 | contig 35618 bp, 29 predicted proteins | sample 8958761 | NCBI WGS metagenome assembly JAEEGJ01 (sample SAMN16246546, study PRJNA631951) | gut metagenome | biome: gut microbiome; feature: rumen; material: RS-attached | host: Bos | place: Iran: Karaj | collected 2018-10
TTCTAGTGCAACGTCGAATGGCGGCAAGGCCACATATGACGAGAAAAACAACACCATGAAGGACCCTCGCGACAACAAGACTTACAAGACCGTAAAAATTGGCGACCAGGTCTGGATGGCGGAAAACTTGAATTATAATTCGGGCCTTAGCTACTGCTTTGGCGAAGAACCTTCGTACAAACAAAATAGTCATCCAGGCTTATGCGGTACATACGGTCGCCTTTATAAGTGGGATGCTGCAACGGAAGTTTGCCCTGGCGGCTGGCACTTGCCCTCTAAGGACGAATTTGAAACCTTGATCCAAACAGTTGGCGGTAGCGGTAATGCGGGAATAAAGCTCAAGTCTGTTGACGGCTGGAAATTTGAGAAAAAAGAAACTGTTGGAACGGATGAGTATGGTTTTACGGCCCTCCCTGGAGGCTTCAGAAAGGAAGACGATTTGAGTGATTATGTCACTGAGAATATTGAATCGTACGATTTTATTGGCGACAAGACAGAGGCGTATTTCTGGAGTTCTACGGAAGATGTTGAAACATCGACTAGGCTTGATGGCAATAGGATTCTAGTTGATCACGCGTTCTGCATGTCTTTGGAGAATCGTTACGCAAAGGCTGATATTTGGGGTGAGCCGATGATCAATGCAATGTCCGTCCGTTGCATTCTGGATTCCAAAACTTCGTCTAATGAAAAGTCTAGCAGTAGCAAGGCAAACTCTTCTTCTAGCGCAAAGTCTTCTTCATCTGCGAAATCGGGGAGTTCTGTAGCTGTGCCCAAGGGGTGCAAAACTTCAACCGAAGATAATTGCGAGTATGGTGAGTTGGTGGATGACCGCGACGGACAAACTTACAAGACTGTGAAAATCGGTGACCAGTGGTGGATGGCCCAGAACCTGAATTACAGAAGAGAGGCAAAATACAAAAACGATTATTGCTATTGTTACAATAATTCAAAAGATAATTGCGATAAGTTTGGGCGCTTATATGTATGGACTGCTGCTGCGGACGCTTGTCCCGAGGGATGGCATCTACCATCCACAGCGGAATGGAAAACCTTGATTGACGCGGTGGGGGGCGAAGAAGTCGCAGGCATAACACTCAAGACGAGTGGATGGAATCGCGGTGGCGATGCGACTGATGCTTTCGGTTTTTCTGTGCTTCCTGCAGGTTATAGGGACTGGCTCTACCAAGACGATTATTACGAGGTGGGGTATCAAGCGTTGTTTTGGAGTTCTAATGAATATGAAAACAGTAGTGGATGCGTGTATTTTCAGAGTGTGTATGATGGTGCGAATATCCGCTCTGGAAACAAAGACGACGGCTATTCAGTCCGTTGCGTGATGGATGTCGAACCTGAAATTATAGAACCCCCGGTTATTATAGTGCCCGAGGCAAAAGCCTGCAAAACTGAAACTAAAGATGAATGCGAATATGGCTCGCTAACGGACTCCCGTGACAAGAAAACTTACAAGACTGTGAAAATCGGTAACCAGTGGTGGATGGCTGAGAACTTGAATTTGGAAACTCCAAACTCTTATTGCTATAACGATTCTGCAAAATATTGTACCCAGTACGGTCGCCTTTACACATGGGCTGCTGCGATGGATAGCGTAGGAAAATGGAACTCGAATGGCAAGGGCTGCGGATATGGCAGTATTTGTTCGCCAACATATCCGGTGCGCGGCGTATGCCCCGAGCGCTGGCATCTGCCTACGAAGGCTGAATTAGACATGCTTGTCACAGCGGTCGGCGGACAGCCAACAGCGGGCAAGATGCTCAAATCGACAAGTGGTTGGATTACTAAATGGGGAACAGTCGGTAACGGTCCGGATGCCTACGCGTTCTCGGCGCTGCCTGCCGGCATCAGGGCCAGCGATGGGGCTTGCAGCGACGAGGGCGAGCTCGCGTACTTCTGGAGTTCTACTGAGAACAAGAGCAACAACGCGTACAGCATGCTCTTGAGCTACAACTTCGATGATGCGTTCCGGTACAGCTACAAAAAGAATCTCGGGCTTTCTGTCCGCTGCGTTCAAGACGATAAATAAGACACACTTTGCAGAAATGAAAAAAGACCACGAGTGAATCGTGGTCTTTTTCTGTGCTTATCGTCATGCTGAAGCCCGTAAGGGCTGAAGCATCCAGTAAAGTCTTGTCGATAAACAATAACTGGATCTTTCGACGCGGAACGCCTCAAGATGACGCTTAAGGCGTTACTTCACGCTGGCGGTCAGCAGTTTCGTAATCGCAGCGACATATTCAGCCGGGTTCGGGAGCGGAGAACCTTCGGCGAGCAATGCCTGACCGTAAAGGGCCTTCGGCCAGTCGCCCAGGTCTTCGTTCGCTTCAGCCTTCTTCTTGAGCATTTCGCAAATCGGGTGCGTCGGGTTGATTTCCAGGATACGCTTGGACTTCGGCAAGTTCTTCTGGCCCATTGCCTTCATCATGCGTTCCATCTGGGCGCTCATGGCATCTTCGCTCGTGACGAGGCAGCAGGGGCTGTCCTTCAGGCGGCTAGACACGCGGACTTCCTTGATGTCTGCATCGAGAATCTTCTGCAAGTCTTCGCAGAGACCCTTGAAGATGCCCTTGTTCTCTTCTTCGGCCTTCTTTTCGTCTTCGGTCTTTTCGAAGTCCACGTCGCCGCGGGCGATGTCGTGGAACTTCTTGTCGCCGAATTCCTGGAGGCTAGACATCATGAACTCGTCGATGCCGTCGCTCATGAGCAAGACTTCGTAGCCCTTGGCCTTGAAGGCTTCAAGCATCGGGTTGGACTTCACGGCATTCTTGTCGCCGATGAGGTAGTAGATTTCCTTCTGGCCTTCCGGCATGCGCTTCACGTATTCGTCGAGGCCCACGAGAGCATCGCCTTCGGTCTTGGTGCTTTCGAAGCGGAGCAACTTCTTTAGTTCGTCAAGATGTTCCCAGTTCATGTAGAAGCCTTCCTTCAGCACCATGCCGAGTTCGCGCCACCAGGCGTTGTACTTGGCAGCATCTTTGTCGGCCATGTTCTGCAGGGAGTCGAGCACCTTCTTGATGACGTGCTTGCGGATGTTGGTGATAATCTTGTTGTTCTGCAAGATTTCGCGGGACACGTTCAGCGGCAAGTCTTCGCTATCCACCACGCCGCGCACAAAGCGGAGCCAAGGCGGCAGCAAATCCTTGCAGTCGTCCATGATAAAGACTTTCTTCACGTAGAGCTTGAGGCCATGCAGTGCGTCGTTGTGCCAGATGTTGAACGGGGCCTTCGACGGAATATAGACGAGGCTCCAGAATTCCTGGGAACCTTCGGCGTGGCTGTGGCTCCATGCGGCCGGTTCGTCGGCTTCGTGGCTGATGACGTTGTAGAAGTCCTTGTACTGTTCTTCGGTGACTTCCTTTTCGCTCTGGCGCCACAAGGCCTGCTTTTCGTTCAAACGTTCTTCGGGCTTTTCTTCGAGTTCGCCCTTGTCGTTCTTCTTCGGTTCCGGGTGGAAGTAAATGCCGTAGCTCACGAAGCCGCTGTACTTCTGGACGATGTCCTTGATCTTCCATTCGCTCGCGAAGTCTTCGGCGTCTTCGTCATCCTTCAGGTACAACGTAATCTTGGTGCCGACCTTGTCGAGCGGTGCTTCAGAAATCTCGAAGTCGCCCGTACCTTCGGAGGCCCACAGGTAACCCTGCGTCTCGCCAGCCTTGAGCGTGAGGACTTCGACCTTCTTTGCGACCATGAACACGGAGTAGAAACCCACGCCGAACTGGCCAATCAAATCGACGCTGCCCTTGTCGCCTTCCTTCAAATTCTTGATAAAGTTCTTGGTGCCGCTACGGGCGATGGTTCCGAGGCAGTTGATCAAGTCTTCCTTGTTCATGCCGATACCGTTGTCTTCCACAACGATACGCTTGCCTTCTTTGTTCACCGAGATGTCGATGCGGAGCTGCGTGCCCATCGGAAGCAAGTCGGCGTTCGAGAGCGAAAGGAAACGGCGCTTGTCGAGTGCGTCCGCCGCGTTCGAGACGAGCTCGCGGAGGAAGATTTCCTTGTTGCTGTAAAGGGAGTTGATCATCAAGTTCAGCATGTCGCGAACTTCAGTTTGGAATTCCATCTTCTCTGTTGCCATTTGAATCTCCTGTTTAGACGAAAGCGGTTCGACAAGCTCACCGACCTTATGTAAAGGGCCCTGAGCTTGCCGAAGGGCAAATAATTTTATTTGCTGTTTTCGTTTACTGTTAAATTTTTAAGCGGTTTTACGATTGACTAGTTTCAAAATGAAACGTTTGAACCGTTCCGCCTTGTTTTCGCGGTAGTATATGCAATAATCGTGCCAAATTCAAAAGGCGAGCGTTGCAGCCACGGTCATCCTCGAAGCTGTCATTCCTCTACGAGGCATGACAGCTTCAGCTCGGCAATAAGAATGAGTTCACTCATTCTTGCTGCTCTCGCCTCGCTTGTCATTCTGGAGGCATGGAGTGCCGATAGAATCCATTATTTCTTGTTTTGCTCTTGTGGAGGGGATCCATAAAGTTGTAAAGATGATAATCATAAATAGGACATACTGTATTTAAATATACGTATAATTGACGGAATCGGACTTGATTCTTTTCGTCCTGTATTCTATGGCAAGTCTTACAAAATCGTATGTAATCTTTCCTTTGTGTACATAGTTTTAACAACGTTCAAAAAGAACCCCTATAAGACCTGCTTTTGAATATTACTTATTTTATGAGGTCTTGCAAGTGATTTGACGCTGAAAAAAGAAGAATAAATGAGTGGATTCCTAGTATCTTGGCCAAAAAAAGAAAAAGCCCGTTCACGATTCTGTGAACGGGCGCTTTGCATATAAAGTCTATTTCAAGAAAATCAATCCCAAGATGCCGACTGCCCAGACGTACCAAGCGAAGTGCTGGAACTTGCCCTTCTGGACAAAGTTCATGAGCCACTTGAGGGCGATAATTCCGAAGATGAATGCGACAATCATGCCGACCAAGAGTTCCGGTGTAAAACCGCCGGCATCGACGCACTTCAAGGCTTTTTCGGGGTCGAGGAGCGCTTTTTCCGGAGTCATGCTCTGGCACTTGATCCACTTGATGCAATCGAGGAGTGCTGCACCGCCAACGGCAGGAATGCTCATGAGGAAGCTGAATTCGCCGGCGTACTTGCGGTTCACGCCCATGAACATCATGGCGCTGATGGTCGAGCCGCTACGGCTGATGCCCGGGATGCAAGCGATGCCTTGGACAGTTCCGGTCACGAGGGCGCGCCACCAGTTCATCTTGACGCCTTCGTTCTCTGGGTGCTTGGCGCCAGTCGGGCCCCACTGAGATGTGAAAAGCAAAAGGCCTGTGAAGAGCTCCGCGACACAGACCGCTCGCGGATTTACGAACAAGCTTTCGAGTGCATCCTTGAAGCCAAGGCCGATCATCGCCGTCGGGATGCTTGCCAAGATGATGTAGCCCGCTTCGCGAAGCTGTTCCTTATCGCGGCGGAGGCAACCGACGATGATGTCCGTAATCTTCTTGTGGAACACCACGAAAATCGAAAGCAGTGTGCCTGCGTGGAGCATGATGTCGAAGAACATGCCTGCTTCGTTCATGCCTAAAAGTTCGTGCCCAAGTACGAGGTGACCGGAGCTGGAGATGGGGAGGAATTCTGCGAGGCCCTGCAACAGGCCGAGGATAATAGATTCAAACATAGTAAGGTAAATGTAGCTTTTAGACGAGAGACGAGAGACGAAAGACGAAAGATTTTTTAGTTATTTGATTGCGCAACGCGCCATTATTCCTCTTTAGTCTCTCGTCTGTAGGGCCGAAGGCCCGTTCTTTCGTCTAATGTTTCTATCTTCACTGCTATGTGCAAGCGTTTTCTCCTTTGTTTCCATGATTTTTCGGTGTGGAATTTTCGCACGTCACTTCCGATTCTCGAAGAACTCCGGGATTTGGCCGGGCGACCTTTTAGCGTTTTGGTGATTCCCGATACCGAAAATGCGACGGACGATACGATTGCAGGTTTCCGCGAAACGCTTGCAAAACTCAAGTCCGAGGGGTTTGAGCTGGCGTTGCATGGCTTCAAGCATAAGGCTGAATTCAGCCAAGGGCGCAGTTATGCTGGTCTCATAGGAATGAACCTCACGGGGGGCGAGGCCGAGTTTGCTGGACTTTCCGAGTACGAATCGAGCCGCCTTTTGCAAGCTGCGCTTAGTGCATGGAAAACGTTGTTTGCTGACGAAAACGGAATTGCCGAGGCTCCAGTTGCTTTTGTTCCGCCGACTTGGTTCAGCAACAAGTTCTTGCCGGGGCAAGTCCGTGCAGAAAAAATGTTGTACGAAGACCGCTTCTCGCTTGCGACCGCTGATGGATTACGTTATGCGTCACCCGTGGCAAGCTTTGCCGGGATTCCCAAGATAACAGAAAAGGCAGCCGTTGCTTATGCTGCCTTTATCATGAAACTTCCGATGGGGTTACCTCGCCTTGCTGTTCACCCCGTTGATTTTCCGCAGTTCAGGAATGTTATACATGATACCATTCGCTTGGCTCAGAACAACAATCGCAAATTGGTTCATTATCGCGAATTATAAAGAACTATAAACTAATTCTTCGCCTTGCAAGAGCTGATTGCTCGATTCTTTGAAATTTCAAAATCGCTTTCGTTAAAATCGTCCTTGCTAGTCGTTGTGACTATGTTTTTATTGCATTTGATATCCCGTAATGGGTATTGTTCTTGTAGTTGTTGGCAAATGTCTTCTGAAACATAGTAATCCACTTTTATTGTTTCGATGATTTTGCCACCTTCAAACTTGAAGGTCGTTATTGTCTTTATGCCTTCATTGACCATTTCTATGACAAGCGGCTCCAGCGAAGTTACTTTACAAGAAGTTTCATTGCTAGAACTGGAACCGCTGTCATCGCAGGCGGTAAATCCAAAGGCGGCCATCAGAGCCAATATCGATCCGAGTTTCTTCGCGTGCATAAAATCTCCTTGGGGGTATTCTCCCATCGAATATAATTTTTAAATTCCCGGAACAACGATTTCTTTTGTTGTTTTTCGCTTAGTGTCATCAACAATTTGAATTGTAATAACTTCTTCGGCTTCGGGCAGTGCGTCTCCTAGGATGACGATTTCTCGCGGTTCAGAATCGTATTCTGCGGCAATCCATTTGTTCTTATACTTGACGGTGATGGCGTTCCCGTCTGGAATTCCTGCGTATTTGGAGAAAACCGGAATCTTCAAAGCCACTTGACGGACACCCGCGACAAAAGCATCGGACCAGTAGGGGAATCCTAGCGAGATTCCTTCGCTATCGGTAATGTTTGCGATGTCTCTCAGTTCGTTTAATGTGACACAACGGTTCTTGCCGCCTTTTTGTTTTTCGAAATAGAACCATCTGCGGGTTGTTTCGCCAAGCCAGTAAAGTGGAGAGGGATTGTTGGCGTTATCTATGCAAACATCCCATTTGCCGTGGAATTGCAGTCCCTTGGGGTGGAATTCCAAAAAGTCAATGCTGTCGGTTTTGTTATGCGTGACAGCGAGGACGTTGAGTGTAGTATCGCTGATGGTAGGAAGGCCCGAAATTTTTTGAGAGATTTTGATGTCGCCGATTTGCGTAAACCAGTTGATGTTGTTCTGATATCCGGTGAAGGCGTGCATGGCGATGAGTTCGTTTACGCTTCGCCCTGTTCCGGTCGCCGCAGCATCAGCGCTGTATCGGATGAATCTTGTGGTGGGGAATACTTCTGCAATTTTTCCGATAGGGAGTAGTTTGTTATGGTCAAATATTTTGCAGAGGTCGTCGCTGATGACTTGTTCATTTATATCGAGCGCTGTAAATTTGTACCCTGATTCACAACGGTAAATATCCAGCATGCTCTTGCTCAAGAACGTGTAAACAGGAGTGTTCTGGTATTTTGTGAGCGTGAAGGGGCTGTTCTTTCTGCATGAGGGATGGAAGCTGAATTCGCGTCGAATGGTATGTCCGTTGAAATCCTCGATTTCAAGTCTGTAGGTAGATATGGGGCCTATCTTGGCTTTGATATAGTGCCAGTCCCCGGCTGTATCCGCTTCTTCTGCCCAAAGGAGTTCATCTCGGATGTTGAGCATTTTTTTATAGCTGAGGGTGTCCATGACTTTGCTGTAGATTTTGTCGTCGTACCGCCATAGTTCGAGACGGCGGATTGCCATGGGGTTTTCCTTGGGTTCACGGCTGTAATCAGCAATTTTTATCGCCATGGACAAGTTGAATTCGTTTTTGACGGGAGCTTCGACGCAACCTTCACGGAGAGCGTCGTCGGTAGTGAGTGCGATGTTGTTGCCTTGCCATACGGCGACTCCGAAAATTTGCGGCGCTATGGTATCAAGGCATTTGACTCCAAGCTGGCAGGGAGAGGTGACGTCGTCTTTGTTTAAGCGGACTTCGAGGTGCAGATGCGGGTTTCCGATACCGGTACTGCCGGAGTAAGTGAGCGTGTCGCCCTTGCGGAATCTTATGTTAGGCTTAATGGAAATATCGTTACTCTTTGTGGAGTATTGCTTTTGCTTTATGAGTTTTTCAATGGATTGCGGGAAACTGCTCTGGTGGGCGAATACCCAGGTTTTTCCGCTGTTGCCTTCGAAGAACATCACTTTCCCATAGCCGAACGGAGATGTTTTAATTTCTTTGACGACTCCGTTTTCGGGGGCGAATATGGGCCAGCCTTCTTCCATCTGCGTAGAGTAGTCGATACCGGCATGGTAGCGCGTGCCGCGGTTCTCGCCGAACGATGAGGTTAAGTAGGCATCGCGTTGGAACGGATCGTAAGAGAATGGTTCGACGTAGGATGCCGAAACGAGTTCCGCAGGTGGTGCAGTCCTTTCGGAAAAATCCGTATTGTCGAGTTTTGCGCCTCGCTGTGCTGCTATACAGTCGTCATAAGCGAATGCGTCCATTTTAGAGGCGTCACAGACGGTGTTTGAACCTGTGTCGGCAAAACAGAAAATGCTCCCGACAGCAAATAAGAGAGAAGAAATTTTTATAAGCCTATCCATAGCGACAAATAAAATACAAAAATATTATTTTATCGTGATGAAAATGTTTGTGAAAAATGCCTTTTTTTATTGTAAATGTTAAATCTAAAAAAAGACCCGCTCTAAAGCGAGTCTTTCTAGTGGAGCTAAGGAGAGTCGAACTCCTGACCTCCTGCATGCCATGCAGGCGCTCTACCAACTGAGCTATAACCCCGAGGACGCGCACAAATATAGAATGAATAGTTGCACGTGTCAAGGGTGGATGTCGAAAAAAATGAAATTTTTTTCGACAGTGGTTAGTAAACAGTGATTAGGCCTTTAGGCCGTAAACAGGAAAGGATTTAGTTGTTCGCAAGTAGGGATGTAAAAGAAACGTTCTTATTGCATTCCTAACCACTAACCACTGCCTACTGTTTACTTCTTAAGCCTTCTCTATTGTGACGCTTTCGATAACCACGTCGTCGTAGGGGCGGTCCATGCGGTCGGTCTGCACGCCGGCGATTTCGTCGAGCACTTCGAAACCTTCGTAGAGCTGGCCGAATACGGAGTAGCCGTCAGCCGGGCCGGGGCCGCACTGGTCGTGGTCGAGGAAGTGCACGTTGTTGCCGTGGACGATAAAGAACTGGCTGCCGATGGAGTGCGGCATAGCGGTCTTTGCCCAGCTGAGGGCTCCGCGGACGTGGGTGAGGCGGCTGTCGTACTTGTCGCCAATCGTGGAACCCGGACCCTGTGCTGCGTGGCCACCGGTGCCGTTTTTGCGAGTGAAGTCGCCACCCTGGATCATGAAGTCCTTGATGATGCGGTGGAACGGAGCTCCATCGTACTTGCCCTGCTTTGCAAGTTCAATAAAGTTTGTTGCACATTCGCCAACGATTTCTTCGAAAAAACGGAGCTTCATCGTGCCGTGATTGGTTTTCATGATGGCGATGGTTTCGCCTGCCTGCGGTTTGTCGAGTTGGTTAAAGGACATTTGAGGACTCCTATAGGTATGGGGTATGGGGTTGCTACGCTCTGGGCTATGGGCAAAAAATGGTTCTTGCAGCTCTAGAACATAGCATAAGGTTTTGCTTATATATATAAAAAAAAGGTGTATTTTATGAGTTCTAAAAGAAAAAAGTCCTTAAAATAATCTAACTTCTACTAAAAAAATACCTCAAAACGAGCGGCGCGAGTGACCTCATACCTCAGAGGGCGCGAAGCGACCGACCTGATACCTATATGAACGACAACTGCAAAAAAGTAAGTGAACTTTTAACTGCCCAGACGATGGAATTCGCTTTGGACGAAATGGCGGCGAAAATCGCGAAAATGCATCCGTCCGCTGACAATATGATAGTGCTTGGCATGGCGAGCCGCGGAATCCCGTTGGCAAAGAAACTCACCGAACGCCTTTCCCAGAAGTTCGGGAAGCCTATCGAAATGGGTAGCCTCGATGCTACATATTATCGTGACGATTTCCACTACCGCAAAAAGGTCGCGACCGAAATGCGTTTTACCGAAATGCCTGCCTCGGTGGAAGGCAAGACCGTCATCCTTGTGGATGACGTGCTTTACACGGGGCGTTCGTCGCTTGCTGCCATGCGTGCTATTTTAGATTTGGGCCGTCCTGCCGCTATCCGTCTTTGTGTGCTTGTCGATCGCGGGCACCGTGAACTCCCGATTGCTCCTGATTGTGTCGGACTTACGGTTGAAACGGCGAAAAACCAAGAAGTCCGGGTGTCCATTGATCCCATTGATAAAGAAAATTCCGTTTATCTCGTAGAAGTGGAGGCGTAAAGTGAGCGCTTTGGAAATTAAACACCTGTTTGGCCTCCGTGGAGTGTCCAAGCATGATATCCGACTGATTCTGGACCATGCGAAACAGTTTCGCGAAATTCTTGAACGCCCGGTCAAGAAGGTGCCGAGCCTTCGTGGCATGACAGTCGTGAACTTGTTCTTCGAGAATAGTACCCGCACGCGCACGAGCTTTGAACTTGCCGAAAAGCGCCTTTCTGCTGATACGGTGAACTTCACAAGTTCAAACTCCAGCGTCAAGAAGGGCGAGACGCTCGTCGATACGCTCCGTAACATCGAGGCGATGAAAATTGACATCGTAGTCGTCCGTCACAAGGGGACGGGCGTGCCGAAGTTCCTTGCTGATAACAGCAATGCAATTATTGTAAATGCTGGTGACGGTGCTCATGAACACCCGACGCAGGCGCTGCTCGATATGCTGACGGTCGAAGAAAAGCTCGGGACTCTCGAAGGCAAGAACATTACAATCATTGGCGATATCCGCCACAGCCGCGTGGCTCGCAGTAACCTCTGGGGCATGTCAACGATGGGCGCTCATGTGACGCTTTGCGGACCTTCGACCTTGGTGCCGCGCAATACGGACCTCATGAACCATGTGACGTGGGAACCGGACGTTAAAAAAGCTGTTGAAAATGCTGACGCCATCATTGCGCTCCGCTTGCAGAAAGAACGCATGGACGATGCACTCCTCCCGAGCATGCGCGAATACCGCAACACGTTCGGCATCACAGAGGAACTTCTCGAATGCGCTAAGGACAAGGTCATCATCATGCACCCGGGTCCAATCAACCGCGGTGTAGAACTCGATTCCGATATCGCTGATGGCGAACATTCTGTTATTCTTGATCAGGTGACCAACGGTGTCGCTGTCCGTATGGCCGTTCTTTTCCTTTTGGCTGGAGGTCGCAACAATGAAAATGCGTAAACCAAGTAAAGGTCGCGTCTCGAATGTTGTCTTGAAAAATGCGAAATTTTGGACAGGCGAGTCTTTTGAACATCGCCGTGAAGTTTGTCTGAACGCTTGCAAAAATGTGGAAACCACTGAATTTGATTGCAAGGGTGCACTTGTAATGCCTGCTCTCTTTGGGCTTGGGCTAGACTTCATGGAACCGCTCCGCGATGACGTTTATACGTTTTCCGATGGTTTTTCCGCAATGCACAGGGGCGGTTTTTTCGGTGGCCTTTATGAAAGTGCCGCAAATCCTATTGACGATGCCGACAAGTTTACAGCCATGGTGAACCGCTTTAAGTCCGAAGAATTTGGCGAAAGCGAATTTGATATAAAGTTCCTCGGCGCTTACAGCAAAGGATTTGGAACCGATAGTTTAGCCGAAATGGTGGAACTTGCCGAAGCTGGAGTCGCTGGATTTGGCGACGGCAACGGCGTGATTCCGCATTCCCGTTTTATCCGCCTTGCTATGGAATACGGCAAGATGACGGGCAAGCGCTTCTTCTTCCAGCCGATGGACAAGACGCTTCGCCACAGCGGTTGTGTGCACGAAGGCGCTTATTCCGACATGCTTGGCATGAAGGGCATTCCGCGTATTGCCGAAACGATTGCCGCTTATACGATCCTTGAAATGGCTCGTTTCCTCCAAGTGCCGGTGCATTTTAAACAAGTGACTTGTGGTGAAACGCTGGAACTTGTCCGCAACGCCCGTAAGAATAACATTGATGTCACCTGCGACGTGGGGCTCTACCACCTGCTGTTGGACGATTCCTGCCTTGAAACTTTGGATTCTGCATACCATATCCTTCCGCCGATTCGTTCGGCGGCAGACCGTGAGGCCTTGTGGCAAGGCGTTGCTGACGGGACTGTTGATGCCATCAGCATGAACCACACGCCGGTGCTCCGCCAAGATACCGTCGTGAATTTTGAGGATTCCGTGCCGGGCGCACTGTCGCTGGAAGTCGCTCTTCCTGCGATTTGGAACAAGCTTGTCAAGCGTGTGGGCGAGGCTCGTGCGGTTGAACTTCTCTCGACTGCTCCTGCCCGTTTGGCGGGATCCGAGACTTCAACAGATAACGTTGTCGTGCTTGCGGCGGATAGACCGCACGTGGTCGTCGAAGGCGATTTTGCCGGTCATGTTTGCAATTCTCCTCTCATGGGGAAGAAACTGCCGTCGTCTATCCTTGCTACATACATCAACAGCGTCTGGACTGAGCTGTAGTCGAGAGGGGCGCAGATGACTGGCTTTTTTCAAGAGGCCTGGAAAATTTTCCAGTATTACCTACTTCCGATTCTTCCGTTCGTGGCTTTAGTGCTGATTGAAATTCAGCTGATGTACAACCGTCGCGAAAATGAAGTGATGTTTGGTACAGAAGCCTTTAATGAAAAGATCAAGGCTTTTGAATTTACACCAAAGGAAGTGCGTACATTGGAGAAACTGGTGCGAACATCCAAATTCGAAAATAAGGATGCCGTGCTGAATTCTTCCGGGCTTTTTGAAACAGCGGTGAACGAGTTCTATCGTGTCCGCAACGTGCTGTCCGTTCGTGATGAAACGCTTGATGCTGTTGCTTCGCTGAGACGTAAAATGGACTTTACAGGGGCCAATCCTCTGACAATGGTTTGCTCGACAAGGCAGTTCAATGAAGGCGATCGCGTGGATCTGGAATTCGAGGGTATGCGAGTTATCAAGCGTTCCGTTATTCTAGAACGTTCCGAAAAAAACTGGAGCGTTCAAGTGGATGGCTTGGGCGATGTTGCTAAAAATCCGGTTGGAATGCGAGTGCTGGTTCGATGGACTCGTATGAACGATGCTGTCTATTCGACATGGATTCCTATTATTTCTGCAACTCCAAACAAAATTGTCTTGAACCACAGCGAACAGTTGAACAAGGACCAGTTACGTAAGTGGATTCGTGAAGTTGTCGATTTTCCAGTCGAGGCTAAATTGGAAAATGGCGAGACTTGCTCAGGCATGCTTTATGATATTTCTGCGGGCGGTCTTTTGCTTGGGCTCCCCGAAAACTGTAGGCCGGACCAGAAAATTTCCATTACGTTTGAGCTTCCGACGTTTGGCGAGCAGAACGTGGATGTGAAAATTTTGAACAATTTGGGGCACCGGAATCCTAGTTTCCCGATGTATTATTCAGTCTCTGCGGTGTTCACAGGGACGTACGCTTGGACTCAGGAACATATTTTGCAGTACATTTTTGAGGTAAATCGCAAGACAAAAGTGGAAAAAAAGAGCTTAAATGGCGTTATTTCTTAGATTTATGTGTTTTAGTGCTTTTTTTCGCTTGACATTCGATGTTTATAAAAGTAGAATTTACATAGTATTGTTTCCTATCGGAGTATAATTTTGGCTTTAGGTTTGATTGCTAGAATTCGCGGAGAGCGTGAGACTGTTGGCATTGATGTTGGCCATTACAGCATCAAGTACGTTAAGGTCTATCATGATGCTAGCGGTAAAAGGATTGTTCGCGACGTTGATCTCGAACCTGTACCTGCGGGTTCCATCATCAACGGCCTTATCCAAAGGCGCGAATCCGATGATGCACCTCTCGACAATGGTGCGAAGAAAGAAAAGGATGGCTTCGACATGCTTGGCGAAGCTTTTTCCAAGCTTATGCTTCGCCACCAAATTGATGAAAATGTGGATGTTGTTGCATCCGTGAATTGCGGAGCTGGTGAAGGAGGCGTGCTCGTCGATCGCCTTTCGATCAAGGTTCCGAAGAATGGTAACGAAGATGCCATTATCGTCCAGACCGCCCAGAGCCGTCCGCCGTTCGACGATCAGGACAACGTTCTGGATTATGAGGTCGTCGCTCATGAAGGCGATGAAGTCAAGGTGAATGTGGTGGCGGCTAAGAACTCGATGCTTGAATCTTGGGCCCAGTTCTTTACGCGCAAGGGTATTAAGTTGTCGGCTTTGGATGTCGATATCTTCGGGCTGATAAATTCTTTTGTTGCAACTGCATCTGAAGAAGACCGCAAGAAGACGACGGCTATCTTCAATATCGGCGACAACAAAATGAGCGCAGGCTTTATCCAAGATGGAAAGTTCCATTCAGTCCGATCCATGAATGGTGGTTCACTGAATGTTATTATAAACAAACTTTCATCAAGCCTTGACATCCCTGCCGAAAAATGCCATGAGATGTTCGAAAAGAACGATTTGAAGGTTATCGACAATGTTGCTATTTCGGTTCTTGAAGATGCCATGAGGGTTGCTTTTGAAGAATTGATGTCGCAAATCACGTTCGGTATCCGCTATTATTCTTCAGCGGAAGATTCTCGTCCGCTTGAGAAAATTCTGATTGGTGGTGGTGGTGCTGCAGTTCCTGGTCTCTTGGATTACATTGCCGAGAAAACGGGAATTGAAACCGATACGGTGAACCCCTTCCGCTCGGTGGAATGCGATTCAAGTGTCGTTGGCGCGGAAGGCATATCCATTGCCCTGTCTAACATTTACGCCCCGGCTTTGGGACTTGCAATGAGGAAGTTCTAATGGCTACGAACACAAGTAAAGGAGCTAAGGCTCTTGCTATTACCATCAACCTTTTGCCTGGCGAACATCGCAAGAAGCAAACGGATTTGACATGGGTGACTGACCGACGTATTGTCTGGCCTACTATTATTTTCATTGTTGCTGTTGTTGCCGGTTTGTTCTTGTATGCATATACACTGGAAACGCTTTCTAGTTTGGATGCAGAATTGCAATCCGTGCGAGCAGAAGTGAATCGCCAGCGTCCGTTGTTAGTCAAGATTGGCGAACTTGAAAAAAGTCAGGCTATCATTAATTCGAAAATAAAGGCGCTCAAGTCCATCCAAATTAACAAGAAACGCTGGGTGGTGCTTTTCGAGAACATTTCTTCGGTGTTGCCTCCGAACATGTGGCTCATGAGTGTTTCGCAGGTAAGCGAATACAACCTTGAAATGAAGGGCACTACGTTTGATTTTTCCGAGGTGGCCGAATACATGGTCAAGCTTGAAAAACAATCCAGTGTAGCAAAAGTTTCGCTGGTGACCATTTCCACGACTAAAGTTGATGGCGACGAGGCCTACAGCTTTACGCTCAAAGTTGAACTCAAACGCGACTTTGCAGAGGAGGGGTGATAATGGGTGCTCTTAATGTCGATTTGAAAGACAAGAAAACAGTATATGCCATAGTTGTGATATTCATTATCCTTTTGGGCGGATACTGCGTCTATACTTATCTGTGGGATCCGTTTGTTGTCGAAAAGGAAAATTTGGAAAATCAGTTGAAATCTGCAAGGATGGAACTCGACAAGATTAATTCCAAAAAGCATAGGGTAGCCGAACTCGAAATGCAACTTGTTCAGGCCGAAAAGGATTTCCAGAAATTAAAGGAAATGTTCCCGGAAGAAGAAAAGGTTCCGCTGCGCTTGCAGGATTTGTATTCCGTGATTCGTAGTTCTGGCGTGCAAATCCAAAAGTTCAATCCTGAAGGCCGCTCCGAAAGGGAACATTACATAGAAAACCGCTATTCCATTGCGGTCAATTCCGGTTATCACATGCTCGGTTATTTGTTTGCTGAAATTGCGAACTTTAATTATCCGACTGCGATTACGAACTTGAGGCTTTCTCGTTATTCGGGCATCGCTGCCGAAGTCCAGAAAGCCGAAACTCACGGTTGGACTCCGATTACCATGTCGGTGAACTTCAACTTGACCACTTATACATCCAAGAAGGTTGGCAAATAATGAAATGCAAGTTCCTTCTTATACTGTTATCTAGTACCGTAGCTTTGCAGGCTGCGCTTATTAAGGATGTTCGATTAAATTGCGCAAAAAGCTGTCAGATGGAATTCCAGTTCGCATCGGACAAGAATTTGCCGACATTCTTCCAAAAGTATGATAACGCTTCAAAGAAATTGACGGTAGGCTTTTCTGAAACAGACTTTGCTCTGGGCGTCGGAAGTTACGATGTCGATCAGTCTTCTTCGCTTGTGCGTTCCATGAGAGTTTTCAAAGAGCCGTACCGTGGCATGAATTTCTTGAAAATTGAAATGCAGGTGGGGCCGTCTATCACGAGTGACAAAAATGCCATCGCTCTTGATAAGGCGAATTTCCTTTTGAAATTCAATTCGAACGGCAAGTCCTGGACGCTTTCGAAGCTTTTCGCAAGCAAGAAGGCTGCTGCTGAAAAGGCTGCAAAAGAAGAGGAAAAACGTCTCGCTGCTGAACAGAAAGCCGCCGAAAAACAAGCTCTCCTAGACCGAAAAGCTGCTGAAGCAGAACGCAAGGCTGCCGAAAAACAGGCTCGCCTTGATAAAATTGCTGCAGAAAAGGCGGCCCGCGAAGAAGCTAAGCGTTTAGCAGCCGAACAGAAGGCCGCCGAGAAACAGGCCCTCCTTGACAAGAAGGCCGCCGGAATAAAATCCAAGCAGAGCGATGCCGCAAATGTTTCTGCTTCGGCTTTGTTGCCGGGGCTGAAAGAAATGACTGTCATTATCGGTTCTGGCATGGAGCAGTTCCGCCTAGTTGCCGATAGAAGTTTGAGCACTGATAAGGTTTCGAATGTCAGCGGGACTTATATCATTACCGTTTCTATCAAGGGACCTGAAAAGTCGCCAGTATTCAAGGTGGGTTCTGGTTCTCTCGTCAACTCGGTGTTTTGGGATGCAAATGGCTTGAACATCCAGCTTGCAGTCGGGGCGAATCCTGCGATATTAGTACATGAAGGCGCTCTCATATTGCAAACATCCGAAAAGGCTGTTCTGGGCGATGGCTTTGTTTATTGGACTGCTCGCCCCAACGGCATCTACGTTCGCAATTGGATGAATTCTTCGGACCGCGTACCTGTGTTTTCTGATTTCGTGAAGTCTTATGAAGCGGAAAGCAAAAAATTTATTTCTAGCGTCCAGACGTTCCATTTGCGTCCTGTTGTTCGTGAACTTATAGTTGTTGCCGACGAAACGGAATTCTATGCCGCTCCGAACGAAAAGGCTCAGGTGATGCAGCGAGTCGTCTTTGGTGATCGTCTCGTGAATATGGATTTGACGGGGCTTTACCGCAAAGTGCAACTTGGAAACAAGATTGGTTACGTGAACAGGCGTGCGGTGAGCTTCTCCGATGAACTTTCTGCCGTCCAGATTGAACGTCTGAAGAAAGTGGATCAGGAACGCGGTGAAAAGCTTACACAGGGGATGAAACAAATCGGGAGCGCTCTCTCTGATTTGTATGAAGACCGCGTGACTTACAGTTCGTTTGGTCGTCGCGATCCGTTTGTTGAAATCAAAGGCTTGGTCGAAGAGGGTATCAACATCGATCAGGTTGAATTGGTGGGTATTATTTGGGAAGCCGAGGAACCTGTGGCTATCCTCGTTGAAACCAAAAATCCGGGCGTGTCTTATACACTTAAGGAAGGCGATAAGATCATGAACGGTAAAGTTCTTAAAATCACACAAACTGATGTGCTCTTCTTGATTCAAGAATTCGGGGTGAGCCGTCGCTACTCTATGGGTCTTCCCGATAAATTTGGGGGTCAAAAGTGAAAAAGCTGACTAAAATTCTGACGGTTCTTATTATGGTGGCAAGTCTTGCTACCGCATGGGCGGCTCCTGCAGAGGGGTCTGTTGCTCCGAATAAGAAGTTATACGACTTTAACTTCGTCAACATGGACTACGATGCGATATTCCGCTCTGTCTCTGTCATTGCTGGCGTAGATATCTTGATTGCTCCCGATGTCAAGGGAAAAATCAGTTTGCACGTGACCAAGAAAACGTGGCAAGAAACGCTGGACATTATTTGTAACATGAATGACCTTACGTGGGTGATTCAGGACAAGTATATTTCCATCCAGCGTCAAAGCACCTATCAGGCCAAGCAGAAGAAAATTGCCGATGAAGAAAAGCAGGCCGAACAGACTGCACCCCTTGTGCGTAAGAACTTCCAGGTTCACCATGCTAAGGCCGATGAACTTGTCAAGGTTCTCGACAACATGAAGTCGAACCGCGGTAAGATTTCTGTCGTGGAACGCACGAACTCCATCATCGTCTATGATACTGAAAACAAAATTGAGCAGATGGCGAATGCGCTTACCGAACTTGATGTCGAAACGCTTCAAATCATGATTACGGCAAAGCTCGTTGTTGTGAACAGCGAACTGGCCCGTGAACTTGGGGTTGATTGGACGGCCGCTGTTGGATCCGCATCGCTTACACCGGGAACGGCGAGCCTTGCCTCGGGTGCTGCCGCTGCGAACTCTAGCCGAATCAGTGGCGCAATCCAGTCCTTCCCGAACGGAAAGGGTACTTCTCCGGCTGTGGGCAAGGCGAGCACAGCCATTACGGCAAGTCTCCTCGACAACAATCTCCAGATTGCCATTTCGAACTTGATGGGTGACGCTTCGACCGAAGTGCTTGCATCTCCGCAGGTTTCTACGCTCGACAACACCGAAGCCCGCGTGTTCATGGGTGACCAGGTCTCTATCCGCGTGATTGACGATAGTGGCGAATCTTCGACCAAGATGGTGGAAACCGGTATCAAGCTCACCGTGACTCCGCATGTCACGGGTGACAACCGCATTTTGCTCGACCTTTATCCGCAGAACAACTCTTACGGCTATGACGAAAAGGGCGAAATCGTGATTTCGACTCAGGAAGCAAAGACCAAGGTGGTTGTGGCTGATGGTGAAACGGTCGTGATCGGTGGCCTTACCCGTAACGAAAATACGGAAAGCGAAAGCGGCATCCCGTTCCTCAAGGACATCCCGCTTCTCGGAAACCTCTTCAAATACACACGCAAGGCTATCACGAAGAAGGACCTCGTAATTTTCGTGACTCCGAGAATTATCCGCAATTACATTGGCAACATTCCTATATCTGAAAAGTCTGAGGAAAAGTCTGGAACATCTGCTCCGGAACTGAAGCCTGTTGAAGAAACTCCGGCAACGGGCGAAACTCCGGCAGCTCCGGCTCCGGAAAACAGCCACGACGATAGCTGGAATCAGTAATTGAGCGACCGGTTCGCCGGCTATGACAAATGTGCAGACCCTGACTTATGTCAGGGTTTTTTCTATTTTAATTACGCATAAAGGAGTTGTGAATGTATTTTTCAAAGTTTTTCTTTGCAGTGCTGTTTGTTGTTGCGTTGTTATGTACGGCTTGTGGTGGAGATAAGTCAAATAATCCCGATGAAAATGAGTTGGTCTATTCGTCTTGTGCGGAATGCGAATCTTCTTCTTCCGTTAGCGAAAACGGAAAAATTGCATCTTCCAGCTCTGTTGTTTTGGCAAAACCATGCAAAACAGACAGTACGGATACCTGCGAATATGGTTCCATAACGGATGCTCGCGACGGTCAAATCTATAAAACTGTGAAAATTGGTGACCAATGGTGGATGGCAGAAAATCTGAACTTCAAGACGGATCGCAGTCGTTGTTACAATGATTCTCTTGAATATTGCGAAATATATGGAAGGCTTTATTCGTGGATTGACGCTGTTGATATGAACGAAAGTGAATGTGGTGATACTGGATATTTGTGTTCCGCACCTGAGGTGACTCAAGGCGTTTGTCCTTTAGGCTGGCATTTGCCAACGAAAACAGAATTTGAAACTTTAGTTTTGGCAGTTGGGGGAAGCTGGAATGAATGGAATGGTTGGAGTTGTCATGGAAGTTTAGTGTCTATCGCTAGCTGGAAAAAAAACATTTATAGTAAAAAATATGATGAGTTTGGTTTTGCGGCACTGCCTGCGGGGCATTGGAAAGTCGCTCAGCATAGGAAAGAAAGGGATAGGTATGAATACGAAGGTGAGGGAACCTGTTTTTGGAGTGCTACAGATATTTATGACTTTGCTGCACATTGTATGACTGAGTCTGGGTATTTGAATAATTATGATAAAGGCTACGCTACTTCCATCCGTTGTATCAAAGACTAAGTCTAGCATAAGTTAATGGTTTTTAGTGATGGTCGTTGAGAGATTTGTGCAAAAAAATAGCCCCGTTGCCGGGGCTTTTTTGTGGCTAGTTTCTACCGCCTACTTCATATTACCTTATTCCAAAGAACACGACCATGCTGAAGATGAGGGCGAAGATGCTCACCAGATGCATACGCCACACAATCTTGGAATTCATGAGCGGCTTGCTCGGGAAGCGTCCGTCCCACTTTTTTTGGTAGTGATGGTGGAGCGGAGCGCAAAGGAATATTCGTTTACCTGTGCCAGTTGTCTTCTTGGTGATTTTGAACCAAGTAATTTGCATCAGCACGGAGCATGCTTCTGCGATGATGATGATGCAAACGATGGGGAGGAAAAGCCCTGCCTGCACGAGAATGAACATGATGCCGATGGTTGCGCCAAAGCCGACGGAACCGGCATCGCCCATGTAGATTTCAGCCGGAGGGCTGTTGAACCACAGATAAGCGAGCAAAGCGCCTGCAATGGAGGTCGCAAGCGGGAAAAGTTCGTCGCAGCCGGGGAGGTACGGCACGCTCAGGTACTGGCTAAAGATAAAGTTACCGCTCACGTAGGCCACAAGTCCGACGAAGAACATGCTCGTGAGAATCGGCACGGACACAAGGCTATCGAGACCGTCCGTGAAGTTCGTTCCGTTAGCAGATGCCGCGATGACGAACGTCATGAACGCAACGAAAATCCAGTTGGGGAGGTGGATTTGGAAAACGTCGATGGGGCAGAACGGAATGGTCAAGTCGCCTTTGAGTTCGGGAATGAACTTGTAGCAGAAAATCGCAACGACAAAGCTGAACAAAAAGTAGAGGATAAGTCTAAGCGTGCTGGATATGCCGTCTGCTTTGTCCATGTAGTCGGCGGCCTTGAGTTTGCCTTGTTTGACGAGGCGTTTGGCACGGACTTTAGCCATGTCGTCGGTGGCGCCCACGGCACTGAACAATGTGAGAATTACAAGCGTTGAAATGGTGTAGCCGTTCATTTGGCATACGAGTAGCGAAACAATTTCTACTACGATGACGAGCAGAAGGCCACCCATGATGGGGGGAGATTTTGTTTTTCCGTCTTTGTCGAAATCGCTAGTGGCATCGAGCCTCTGCAAGAAACGGATGTACTTGGGCATGAAGAATAGCACCAAGATGATGGAGAGCATGGCGGCGGTACCCGCACGGAACAAACGTCCGTCGAAAAGATCAATGTGTGTTGTTTGATAAAGCCAATGGCAAAGCATAGTTTAGGTTTGGGGTATGAGCTCGGGCTTCGCCCTTTGGGGTCGCTTCGCTTTGAGGTTGATTTGCAATCTGAAAAGTTCAGCTTTCTTTTTAGGCGAAATACGTGCTAATTGAATTATTCGTATAGTAAAAATTATAACGGGGTCGCAAAGCATGATGGACGATGCAAAAATAAAATTTTGCAATTATATTGGCTAGGAATTGTAAAAAATTCTACATTATAGAGCATGAGTGAAATGCACATTGAATGTCCGCATTGCGGAACGAAATTTAAAGTCCAGGTTGATGGGGACTTTTCTAACATGATGGTATTCCCCTGCGCGAGGTGCCAGACCCCTTTGATGTGTTATCACGGCGAAATTTCGGAATTGGACCGCGAGGAATTTGCGAAACTTCGGCAAAGGCTTTCCAAAGTGCTGGATGTAGTGATGCGTCAGGATGGCACGGTGGGCGAGGTGGCGAACACACTCAAGAAGCTAGTCGATGTTTCTAATGCTCGTGCCGCAGACCGGGTGCAGGAACAGTCAGCGATTACGGACGATGTGCTTGAATCCTTGCAAAAAGACCTTGCGGACCTCGATGTCGATGCCTTCTTGAGTAAAATATAAGGAGTTTGGTTTTAGGTGGTAGGGATTAGGTATATCACCTTTGCTAAAGTTTATGTAGTTTCATAATTTTATGCAGAATTATACCGCCTGAAGAGCCTAAAACCTATAGCCTATAACCTGTAACCTAAATATGCTTGAATTTTTCATTGCCGCAATTGTGATCGGGATTGCTCCAGGACCGGATAATTTATTTGTGCTTGCCCAGAGTGCAACTTACGGAGCCCGTCTCGGCTTTTGCATTATCCTTGGACTTTGTACGGGAATAGCTTTGCAGATTTGTCTCCTTGTGGCTGGCGTGTCCGCTTTGATTGCTGCTAGCCCGACGGCGTTCTTTGTAATCCAGTGTCTTGGTGCTGCTTATTTGCTGTACCTCGCGTACAAAAGTTTCCAAGTCCGTGCAGGAACTGTAGATTTAGACGACAAAACGGACTCGGCGGCTTCATGTCATCCTGAGGGGCAAAGCCCCGAAGCAACCAGGCCCGCAAAACTTGGCCAGCCTTCTGCACGTAACCTTTATTTTCGCGGTATCATCATGAACATGACGAACCCGAAGGTGATTCTCTTTATTCTTTCACTGATTCCGCCAGCGGTGCGTTTGGACCGCCCGATTCACCCGAGTTTACAGACTGCGATTTTCGGTGTTGAATTTATCGTGGCGACGATGATTGTCTTTGGCTCGATTGCTCTTTTGGCGGGAACCGTCAAGAAGTATCTTTTAAATTCGCCAAAAGCAAACCGCAACCTCAACTGGTTCAGCGGTTGCGTTTTTATCTTGCTTGCAATTGCCTTGTTTATCGTTTGACGAGCGCGTTACCGTAGCTGCGTCGTGATGTCGATTGTATTGCCTCGGCCAAACTGGTCCATGTAGGTCAATTTCCATGTAAACGAAGCCGGGGTCTTGTCCGATGTGTTGATGAGGCGCACCGAGAAATTCCGTGCTCTTTCGGGGATGATCCAGCCTTGGCATAGACCGGCCATACCGGAGGGCATGGGATTGTATGTGTGTGCTACGATGCCACAGCCCTGGTCGCTGACATAGGTGTTGTATTCAATGGAACTCTTGGAGAAGAGGGATTCCTTGGCATATTGAATTTCGTTAAACAACGTGTAGCCGTGTGCAAGGCGTTTTTCATTGGTGGAAATGTTCGCCTTGACGGAGTCCAGTTCCTCTTTCGGGAATACCATGGAATAGGGTTCTGTCACGCGCTCTGACGGCTTGAGTGCAAAATTGGCGTCTAGGTGCAAGACAAAACCTTCGGGCAACCCGCTGGCGCTCATTTTATAATTGCTGACAAACTGTATCAATGTGGTGCACGTGGCTGCCGGAAGTGTCGAAAGCTTGCTTTTAATGTCATCTATGTCGAATTCCGGAATGTCGGCGTAGGGAATGTACGATGTGAGGGCACTGTCGCCTAGATTGATGTCGATAAGCCTTGTCTCGTCGGTGCTCCCGCGGAAATATTGGGCGTGACTCTCGCTCCCGTCTCCGGGGAACATTCCTTCGCTATGGAGGCTGATGTATCCTCCGACATATTCAACGCAACTTTTTTGACGGCATGCAAAGGATCCGTCGCTAAGAATTTCGCAGCCGCCCTGGTCGAAATAGCCCGTGTCAAGCGTTCCGTTTTCGACAGGGTAGAGCAGACGGTAAATCTTGTGGCGTTCGTCTTCGGGTTCGTTACGTAATTTGCTGTAGCTGCTGGACGAACGTACGATCGGTTCGAAAATGGAAGAGTTGCCGTTGCTGCTTGCGGATTTAGCACCTGCGGAACTGGATAGCGTTGTGTTTGACGAAGTTGCTGTTGAACTGGATGGATTTTTTGCCGTGCTTGAATTGGCTGTGGTGGAGCTGGATGCGCTAGAATTGGAACTCTGGTTTGCGGAACTTAAGGTCGCAGAGTCCGAAGAGCCTTGTGCTGAAGAAGAAGCCTTTGCCGAACTGGATTGGACGTTTGCCGAACTCGAGGAAGCCTTTGACGAGCTGGAACCTTTAGATTTAGAATTGGAGGAAAGTGATTCGGAATTGGAATTGTCCGTCTCGGAACTGGACCGAACGGTTTCCGAATCGCTAGAATATTCACTTAACGCCGCAATTGAATCGTTGGCATTGTCGGAACAACTTGCAAAAAAGGCTGCCGCCCCAAAAGAAATTACTGCTAGGCTGTGAATAATCTTGCGATTCATTATAAAATATCCCCCTTCTTTATAAGAACATATAGAGAAAATATATACAAAAAACGGAGAGGGACTTTTATTTAATATCGTTGTTACGATAATTGTTGTTGTATGAGCAACAGAAGCTTCTTGATTGTTTCTTCGGGGGATTCCTTGGAGTTACCGCCAGCGGCTCGGACGTGTCCGCCTCCGCCAAAGTTTGATGCGATTTTGTTGACATCGACAACGTAATTGCTGCGGAGACTGATTTTGTATTCTCCATTGATGGGATAGAGGAATATCGCAACTTCTGTACCGCTTACTTCGCGCAATGTATCGATGACGTTGCTGAGTTCCACGGGGGTCACGGAATAGCGGTCCATGTCTTCGGGGGTCATGTAGCTGTAAACAACCTTTCCGTCGAGGGCGAGCTTGCAGCTCATCATCACGTATCCCGTGACAAGCGTCTGGATGTACGTCCTTGTGAAATACGTCTCGTTCATGAGGCGTGTAAAGTCAATACCTTTGTCTAGCAAATTGCCGATGGCGACCATCGTCTTTTGTCCGGTACTGCTGAATTTGAAAGCTCCTGTGTCGTGGACGATTCCTAGATAGAAGCATTCGGCGGCTTCCTTGCTTATTTTATCATTATCTAATAAGAAGTACAGCACCTCGCTTGCCGAACTTGCCTTGGCTTCGACAAAATTGATTGTGCACAAATTTAAGGGGTTGCTGATGTGGTGGTCTATGTTGCACGTCTTTTTGGCAGCTTTGAGGCATTTTTCTCCGTTGGCTCCAACCCGTTCGAACGAGGGTGTGTCCAAAAGTATTGCTAGGTCACAAGAATCGCAATCGTCAAAATAATTTGACTGGAACCTTTTCTTATCGTCTTCGCCGAAAATTTCGATGATTTCATTGGAACGAGGAAGAATCTTGTAGCTTTCCGGAAAACGTTCAAGATAAATGCGGACGCGAATTGTCGGATAGTTGTCGCAAATGTAGTTGTAAAGCCCAAGAGTGGAACCCACGCAGTCGCCGTCCGGGCGTACGTGTCCAAAAATTGCCACTGTCTTTGCTTCTTTCAATAATTCGTCCAATTGCATAAAAACTCCTTCGTATGCACGAAATATAGCTCATATTAAAATGCTCTGTTTTAAAAGCTATAGATTTGAGACCTATTTTTTGGTGACGTTTTCTAACCACTAATCACTAACCACTAATCACTAACCACTAATCACTAATCACTAACCACTAACCACTAATCACTAACCACTAACCACTAATCACTAACCACATCTAACTTCCTACTTCCTACTTCCTACTTCTTACTTCCCACTAATTCTAATATTATATTTTGCACGATGAAACTTTTATTTTCTGATTTAGACGGCACGCTTTTAGATGATGCGAAAAACATCAGCGATGCGGATATGGCGTCTATCCGTGCGATGATTGATGCCGGGCACAAGTTTGTGATGACGACTGGACGACCGCTTACAAGTGTGAAGCGGATTGCGGAAAAGTACGGCTTTTTGAAGCCGGGTTATTTTTTGGTGAGTTTTAATGGCGGACTCATTTACGACTGCGGTTCCGGAGAGCCTATTTTGACTCGGCGTATTTCCGTTGACCAAGTGAAGTTTATCATGGACGAGGCTCATAAGCGTGGCATGCATGCGCATACGTATGCTGGCGATTTGGTGGTCTCGGAGTACGAGACGGAACAGCTCAAGACGTATTGCCGTTTGATGCAGATGGATTATGTTGTTGTTGATGATATCCGCAAGTATTACGGCGAACAGCGTAAAGAGAACGGTCCGATAAACGTTGTCGTGAAACCGCCCATCAAAGTGAACGTCATTACACCGTTTGAACATTCGAGTTTGGTCGATTTCCGTGCTGAAATGCGAACTGTGACTGCGGATAAACTATTTGACGTGTTCAGCAAGCCTGAAATGCTGGAATTTTCGCACATGCTTTCGAACAAAGGTGCTGCCGTGCGCTATATGGCTGATTTTTATCATGAGCCGATTGAAAATACGATTGCCGTGGGTGACGAAGAAAACGATTGCCCCATGATTGAAGCTGCTGGTGTCGGTGTCGCGATGGCGAATGCAAGCCCTGCTGCGAAAGCGGTTGCGGATTACGTAACGGAACGCGACAACAACCATTCTGGAATTACGGAAGTTATTGAAAAATTTGTGATGAATTATTAGTGGTTGGTAAACAGTGGTTAGTAAACAGGACGACTTCGCCGCGATTATAAATCCTAACCACTAACCACTGCTTACTGTTTACTACCTACATTACTTTCTTAAGTCTTGTAATTATTTCGTCCACATCTGTAAATGCACAGATGGGGAGGCTTACGACATGTTCCGCTGCTTGATGTGTTTGTTTGCTTGTGTTGTCTAGAATTTCATTGGCGATGCCGGGTGGGCCGTATAAGGCGGATGCAATATTATAGTCGGGCAGGAAATTTGCGAAACATGGCTGTTCATGCAGCGGTGTCGGGTAGTGGATGCAGTGCGGGATTTCTGCGGCATCTAGTTTTGCGATAAATGGTTTGCGGTCTTCGACTAGCAGTGTGTACTGTGCGTACGTGCTCGTGTTGCCTTCTGCGATTTTTTGCGGTGTGATTCCGGGGACGTTTGCGAAAAACTCATTGTACTTGCGGGCGTTTTCGCGGCGTTTTTTCAGTTCCTCGTCCAGATGGCGGAGTTTGACGCGGAGAACGGCTGCTTGGATGGCGTCGAGTCTGCTGTTCATGCCGCAGATTTCGTGGACGTATCGCGTACTGCTCCCGTGGTTTGCTATCAAGCGTATATTTTGGGCGAGTTCATCGTCGTGCGTGAATAACGCTCCGCCGTCGCCGTAGCAACTCAGCGGCTTTGCGGGGTAAAAGCTCGTGATGGAAATGTCGCCGAACGTGCAGGCGGGGATGCCGTTTTGCGTGGCCCCGAAGGCCTGAGCGGAATCTTCGATGAGCCAAAGTCCGTGCTTTTTAGCGATTTCCTTGATTTTGCAGTAGGGAGCACACTGCCCGAACAAGTTGACCGCGATGATTCCTTTTGTATTTGGAGTGATACGTTGCTCGATGCTTTCGACGCTGATTTGGAGCGTTTCTGCGTCGATGTCTGCGAATACTGGAACGCCGCCCATTCGCATGACGCATTCGGCTGGAGCGATGAACGTAAAATCGGGAACGATGATTTCGTCGTCTGGCTGAATCCCTAGTGCGGTGAGGGCTATCGTGATTGCGTCTGTTCCGCTACCGCAGGTGATGGCGTGTTCTGCTCCCGTATAGCTTGCGAGTTCCGCTTCCAGCGCTTTGACTACCGGCCCTCCAATGTAACAACCGCTGTCAAGGACTTCTTGTTCTGCTTGTAAAAATTCGCTTTTGTAAGCTTCTCGCTGTGCCTGTAGATTGATGAAGGGAATCATAAAGTGCAATTTAGAAAATAGTGGTTGGGTGTTTTTAGGTTATAGGTTTTAGGTAGTAGGGGTTAGGTCGCTTCGCTTGAGGTCGGCACGTTGTGCCTTTAAGGTCGCTTCGCTTGAGGTCGGCTTGCTTTGCAATGCTTTGGGGTGTAGTTTGGCACCGAAGGTGTCAAAGGGCCGTAAGCCCCGTGCCCATACCTCACACCTTTACTGGATCCTATCGGTCGCGACGCTCCCTCCAGGATGACTGTATGCAGGGCGTTTACACGATCAACGTTCTAAATTCCTAACCACCAACCACTAATCACCAACCACTAATCACTAATCTCCCCCCTTGACAAATTCAAAACTTTTACTATCTTTGTGCTAACATTTTTTTAAGTAGGTTTTCACCCGGAGAATTTAAGGTGCCTCAACACAAGTCTTGCAAAAAGCGTTTGCTCCAGGCCGAAAAGGCCAACGCAATGAACCGTTCCACTCGTAGCGCTATCCGTGCTAGCCTCAAGGTTATCCGCACTGCTGCTACGAAAGCCGCTGCCCTCGAAGAAATGCCGAAACTCTTCAGCATGCTCGACAAGGCTGCCGTTTCTCACCGTGCAGGTTTCTGCGCCAACCGTGCTGCCAACTACAAGGCAAAGGTTGCCAAGGTCATCAACGGCCTCGCTTAATTAAAATCTTTCGAGATTAAAAAAACGAACCGATGTGCTGTGCATGTCGGATTGTTTTGTTTTAAACATTTTGCAAAGAGTGGACGTTCTAGAGGGGGCGGTCGAGTTAAAATATTCCACGTTAAACTAGAAGTTGCGGTTTTTGTTGAAAAAAAGCTGAAATAAAAAAATAATTTTTTAGTTTAATGAACTTTTTTACTAGATTAAGTACTGGGTTTCAAGGAATTATAATGTCGTCTATTAATTTTGCTACAAGAGAAATTAGTTGTAAGGTTGTTTACTATGGCCCTGGTCTTAGTGGTAAAACTACGAACCTCCAGGTGATCCATCAGAAAATGCCTCAAGATAAGCGTACGGACATGGTCTCACTTGCTACAGAAGGTGATAGAACCTTGTTCTTTGACTTTTTGCCTTTGAACTTGGGCGACATCAAGGGGTTCAAGACTCGTTTTCAGCTCTATACTGTTCCTGGTCAGGTATATTATAACAGTACTCGCAAGCTTGTTCTTCGTGGTGTCGATGGCATCGTTTTTGTTGCAGATTCCCAGCGTTCTCGTCAAGCTGAAAATTTAGAGAGTCTCCAGAATCTGCGCCAGAACTTGCAGGACTACGGCATGAATCTGGATGATATTCCGTTTGTGTTGCAATACAACAAGCGCGATATGGAAAACGTCTTTACTTTGGATGAACTGAACGAACAGCTCAATCCGGACAAGAAAATCCAGTTTTTCCCGGCGACCGCCCATAATGGTAAGGGTGTCGTGACGACGCTTAAAACGATTGCCATGCTTGTCATCGAAAAGTTCAACGTAAAGCAGGGATTTTTACGCAAGGCCGCCGCTGGTGCGAATAATGCAGGTGGGCCAGAAGCTTCTGTGGCGAATGATGGTGCTGCTGCAGTTGAGGGCGCTGAACAAAGCAATGCTCAGAATGCAGGGGCTGCGACTCCGCAACAGCCGACTTCTCCGTTCCGCATGCCGTCGTTTGCTGCAAAACCGCAGGCCAATCCAGGTAACTCCGGCGGTGCTGGTTCAGGCTTGTTCCAGAAAGGTGCTATGTCTTCGCCGTTTGCTCGTCCGCGTGTAGCGACTGCAGTACCTAGAATGCCGACGTTCGGTCGTGTGGTGGAAAAGCAGGCTTCGACGGATGATGATGAAATTGTCTTGCGTCCGTATAAACCCAAGGACAAGTAGATTTTATTTGTGACAGAGTGAAATTTATTTATGAGCGATTATACAATTTATTCAGATGATGCGAACAAAGTGCGTCGCTTGATGACTGCCTATCAGGCTAGCGTCAAGTGCGAATATGTTGTTCTTTGCCATCGTGATGGAAATATCATTGCGGAAGTTGGTTCTTTGGGATCCGATCTGGATGCGACTCCTTTGGCAGTCTTGAGCATTGCCGCATTTGATTCTTCGCGCCAAATAGGAGTTTTGCTTGGGGGAGAAAAGTTCCAGTCCGTTTCCTTTACGGGCGAGAATCATTCCGTCTATATATCTTCTGTTGATCAGTCTCTGCTGCTTGTTCAAGTCTTTAGCGGGGGGAGGCTTCCGAATCGCATTGACGATTTTAATCGCTTGCTTGTCGAAAAGTTGGAGGATGCCGTTCCTGCGTTTACGCAGAATACGAGCAGTCTAGTTCGCTAGGGGGTAATGTGGCTGGCAAGCTTCCGCCACTGAGGAATTTGAGAAAGACGACCGTGTTTGCGATAGTCGTCTTTCTTTGTTTTTTTGTTCATCGCTTTGTCACATTCTTTATCAACGATGAAATCAATTTTTCCGATACTTCTGAAGTAGAGCTTCCTCCTGCTGTTAGTGTTGTTTGCCGCCATATCGTGAACGGCGAGCCTTTTGGCACGGATAGTGTATTTGTCGAAAATACAAGACTTTATGTTTTTTCTACGGTCTCTAATGCTGCTCGTTTTCAAGAAGATACACTTGTTCACATTTGGTTCAAGGGAATTGATACAATTTTTGTGGAACGCTGTAATCTCACGGGAGACGTTTGTAATTCCATGCTGGCTTCGGACCTCGTAGAAATTGGCGAATGGAGTGTTGATTTGGTCGCTGGCCGCAAGCTGCTTGCGAGTAAGCAGTTCCGCGTGGTGACTCCCTCCCGGTAATTTTGTATGCGTTCCATACTTTGTTTGGGCTTGCTGTTTGTCAGTTTGGCCTTTGCGTTGGATGTGGATTCGCTACCTGTGTGGAATCCTGCAATTCTCGAAAAAAATGCGTCGTTTGATGAAGGAATGGCTGAAAATGCATCGGAGACGCTCTCATCTTCGATAAAACGTTCGGACACGCAAGATTCGTCGCGTGCGGAAATCGAGACGCATGGCTACAAGACGATGCAAGTGACCGTGGGCGATGGCGGCACGCAGGTCGATCAGGAATTACGGCTTTCGATTCAAGGAAAACTTGCGGATAGCGTTTATATAGACGCTCTTTTGTCTGATGTCGATCGCAAGGCGGGGGAGCAGACGACGGCGACGCTTCAAGACGTCGATCAAATTTATTTTAGGGTAATCTCTCCGTATGCGATTCTCCATTTGGGCGATTTTACGTGGGATGACAATTCCATGGGGCTTACGTCTTTTAGCCGTTCGACGCTGGGGGCTATGGCGACGTTGCGTTACCACGGATCTGAGGTGAGCGGCGCTTGGGGAACGGACGAAGTTTCGCGTTATTCCCGGACGTTTAGCGGAGTGCAGGGTCAGCGTGAAGGTTATCATTTGGACGAAACGGGCGGGTTCATTTCGATGGTTCCGAATTCCGAAAAGGTTTGGTTAAATGGAATAGAGCTTGTTCGTGATCGCGATTACGAAGTGAATTACGCAGGTGGCTTGTTGAATTTCAAAAACGGAATTATTCCAGGTGCAGATGATGAAATCCATGTAGAGTATGATTCCTACGCAAACGATGATATTTACATGATGTACGCCGCTCGCGGAAGCTTGCGACTGGAAAATGTTTTTTTTGACGTGTCCGGATTCCATTTGGAAAACGATGTCGATCGTATGCGTAAAAGCTCGCTAGACAGTGCAGATTACGAGTTGCTGAAACATGACGATGGCGGGGAATTGGTGGGTTTCGGGCTTCGTGAATTGCACCGCCCGAAAATGTCCGAGCGATTGGGGGCGCGGCTTCGTTTGCAGGCGGAACACCGCTTTTACGCCGATGTGGAATTGGGGCTTAGTCGCATGGACTCGAATACGGTTTCAAAAGATATTGGCGGACCGAGCGGTCGTGCGTTCAGGTGGTATGTCTCAACGGATTCGACGCAGAACTTGCAGGCGTTCCCGGTGGCGTTTTCTGTGTATGGAAATTTTATTCAAAATGGCTTTGGCATTTCGGAATTTAGCGGGAGTGACCGTGATTGGAATGCGTATGTATTGCGAAATGAGTGGGATTTGGACAGTGCCTTGTTGAAAGGCGATTTGCGTCATGATGAACTTGCTCTCCGGTTCCGCTTGGGCAAGAATTGGTTCGGTTCGGCATCATGGGGCTATCGCCGGGGCGATGGCGAAAAGTGGAATTCTTCACGGTCACAGTTGTCGCTTGTGCATCGCGGTTCGGAGGCGACAAGTGATTTTACGGCATCGTACGTTTCAAGTTCGCAGGAAGTTGAGCAGAAACGTTATCAGGGAACGTTCTCGTCGGAGTTTTTGCGTGGATTTTTCAGGCCGTTTGGCAATGGCGATTTTCGCTATGCGGTGATGGATTCGAGCGGAAAAAAGACGGAACGCGGTTATTTAAAAACCGCTGTGGGCGCTACGCTCAATGACGATTTGTGGAACGTCAAAGAAGTCGTTGGTGTGCTTGACGTGCGCAAGCACGAGATGAAACGCGGCGAGGATTGGCAAGATTCCGTAAAATCTGTGACGTGGACGCAATCGGCAGAAGCGAATTTCCAGAAGTTCAATTTAACGCACTTGTTGCAGTATTCGCATACGGTGACGGATTCGTTCGGGGCTTCGGATTCCTGGGTGGGAGACTTGACGACTGATTTTGGCGATGACGATATGGGCGTGCAAGGCTCGGTCGCCTACAGTTTCGGAATGACTTCTGAACAAACTTATACTGCTGTTTATAAGGCTGTGGCAAAAGGGACGGGCGACGTGCGTTACGATAGCCTCACGGGAAGTTTTATCGAAGGGGTCGATAATGGTGACTTTGTCTATGAAGGTATGGGCCGCAATGATTCCGTGGGGGCTGTGCTATCGTCGAATGCGACGTTTGATGCGTCGCTCTCATGGAATCCGGGTTTATTGCTTGGAATTACGCAAGGCTTTTTGCGTGATATCACGCTGAGTGCATCGTTCCATTCCGAAGCGGAAGATACGACTGGCAAAAAGATATATTTCCCTCCTGTTTTGACATCGTCATTGCGGAATGTGACTGCGGGAACGGTTTCTTGGGAAGCGAGCCTTGCTTGGGAACATCCGTCGGGTTTGTCTGCTCTGTATAATCCCAGTGCTACTTACGAAAAGAAAATGTCGTCTATCGGTTATTATCAGGACATGTTCGATCATAAGCTTACAGCTGGATTTAAAATAAACGACGAACATTACGTCAGTGTCGATAACGTTTTTGAATCGGTCCGTTTGACTGCCTTGCAAAAGTTAGACTGGAATATTTGGGAACTTACGGGGAAATACATTTGGAAATTGCCTAAAGGATTCCGCTTGGAACCGCGAGTCCGTTATCGTGAAGGTTCTGGCGAAGATGATATGGAGGAATCTTTTGGGGCAAGTCTTTGGGAAGAAGAAATTCGCGTGGGCTATGAAAAGGAAGGGGTTGTTGATGGACATGTCTCGTTTGCGTCCATACAAATGAATAAACATGATGGCGTGATTCCGTACCAGATGATGTCCGGCTTTGGCGAGGGCATTACTTACAGGCTTGAAACGATGGTGTCCGTGGAAGTGAACCGTTTTTTGTCGTTCTCGTTACGTTATATTTTACGCTTTGGCGATGCCGAAGAAAATGTGTTCCAGAAGTTGTCGAGCGAAGCGAAGGCGTATTTCTAATGAAGAATGATGAATTAAAAATGAAAAGTGGGCGGTGCGTCGCTTTTGCTGTGTTTGTGCTGGGCGTGGCTTTGAACTTGTGTTTTGCTGCGGATTGTCGTATTGAAAAAATTGAGTGGATGTGGGAACATAGCGAATTTGATGAACTTTCGATGAACGCTGTTGTCGGTGCCCCTTGCGATGGCTATCAAGATGCGAAAAGAAAATTGATACGTTATTACGAAGATCACGGGTTTCTCGGTGCAAAGTTGCAAGTAGATGTGGATAGCGATGGTGTGGCGCGATGCCAGTTAGACCGCGGTAGCGGCTGGGTGTGGGCCGAAGCGGAAAATTTAGATTCGGGAGCGACGGATATAGAAGTGTTTCGGAAATTGACGGGTCTTGAAATTGGCAGTGCAGTTTCGCTTACGGATTTGGAACGTTCTGAAAGTAAGCTTGCGCGTTTGGGGTATTACGAGCAGACTGCTCACGTCCGCTTGTTCCGCAATCCTGTTCGCAATCGTGTGATTCCAGCGTATTCCATGCGGGCGGCCCCGATTTCTGCGGCGGAAGGCTTTCTCACGTATTCTAGCGTCGAAAAGTCCTGGGAAGGCAAAGTCAATCTCGCTTTGTACAACATTTTAGGCACGGGGCGCGATTTGCTTTTGGAAGGCTATTCGCAAAACAATTCCCGCCGATTGGAAGGTTCGTACCGTGAACGTTTTATTTTCGGTACAGCATGGGACGTTGTCGTTCGCGGGTTCTTTCAGGACGATTCGCTTTCGCGCGATTCGCGGGTGGAAATCGGCGTGTCGCGGAATATAGGCTTTAGCTTTGATGTTGCCGCGTTCGTAGGAATCGGCAATGACGAAAAAAGTTCGACATTCGAAATGGCGTACGTTTCGTTTGACCGTCGTGTGTTGCCCCGAAGCGGAACTTCGTTGGATGTATCGCTTGCGTGGATGATGGACCGTCCGGATTCGCTTGACAGCTATTTGCGTTTGGAATCGTCGCTAGTACATTATGTGCCGCTGCACAAGAACTTTATTGTGCGGTATTCCGCGGCGGCGGGGGCGTTGCTGCCATCGGGTGGAGAGTTTGCTCGCGAAGATTTGTTCGCTCTTGGCGGAATCAATTCGTTCAAAGGAATGATGTATGGCCTTACGCGGACGCGTGCGTACGGCTTTTCGCAGGCGGCTTTGCTTTGGCAAGACGGCTACGACTTGTCGATAGAAATATTCTACCAGCCGGGGCTTTATCGCCGGATGAAGCCTTTCCACGGTTGGGCGCGCGAACATGACTATGGCATAGGCTTTACGCAGTACCGCAAATCGTGGAGCTTTAGCATTTATTACGCGCTCCGGAATGGGTGCGATTATCTTGACGGCGTGCTCGGATTTGGGGCGAAAACGTTATTTTAAAAAACAAAAAAGTTACCGAGATTTGCTCGGTAACTTTGCATTAAATATTTAAAAAGAACGTTGTGATTATTCGAGTCCAATCGTTTCGTCGAGGCCGAGTGCGATATTCATGTTCTGAATAGCGGCGCCGCTAGCACCCTTGCCGAGGTTGTCGATAATCGTCGTGACCTGCATGATGTTTTCGTTGCCGAAAACTTGGATGCGGGCGTTGTTCGTGTCGTTGCAGACCGTCGGGTCCAAGCGACCGTTGAACAGCACCGGAGCTGCTTCGTAGGGCATGACCTTCACGAACTTCGAACCTTCGTAATGCTTCGCAAGGATTTCGGTCAAGTCCTGCGGACCGACCTTCTTCGTGAGCATGTTCGGGAAGATGGCGACCGTCACGGCCATACCCTTGTAGTAGGGGCCAAGCACCGGGTTGAAGAACGGGACGTTTTCGAGTC
>JAEEGJ010006345.1_pt1 | contig 35617 bp, 32 predicted proteins | sample 8958761 | NCBI WGS metagenome assembly JAEEGJ01 (sample SAMN16246546, study PRJNA631951) | gut metagenome | biome: gut microbiome; feature: rumen; material: RS-attached | host: Bos | place: Iran: Karaj | collected 2018-10
TGATGAGGCGGTAACGGTCTTTGAACTCGTCTTCTTCCATCACCTGCTTGAAGAGTTCAGCCATCTCGCGCGGCGGGGTCTTGAAGGCACCGCAGCCAAAGGCACCCAGCACCAGGCTGTCGTGGCCTTTGATCAGGCCTATGCGGAAGATGGTGCGAATCTTGTTGAGCGTGATGGCTTTGCCCTCTTCAGGGATGTGCCCATCGGGAGTGAGGCGGATGGGGAACCTGCCGTTCATGTTGAGGGCGGCATTGGTGATGACGCCGATTTGGAAAGGCTCCTCCATCAGCGTATAGTCGGGACCCGATTCGCGGAAGACCGTGACTTGAGGTGAATAAATCGCACTGAAGTCGAGCGAGCGGGAGATGGGGTAGTTGTTGCCTTCGCGGTGTTCGTAGCCGTAGCGAGCGGCATACTTGCCATCAAAGCTGAAGATGGAGCGCGTCAGCGTGCTGCGCCGGCAGATGGTCTCTTCCTGGGCGCGGGCACCGCCTTCCACGCCACCACCGGGGTGTCCAGCACTGGCAAAGTTGAGTAGGGCAGGATTGTAGCCATCTTTAACCAATTGCTCGGCCACCTTGAGGCAGTCGCCTTTTTCGACCTTGACAACACTACCGTTTTCCAATTTTGGAGCGTCAACAGGACCTAAATCCTTGTGGTAGCAACGACCACCGTCAATCATCGGCTGCATGTCGAGGTCGATGCGTTGGCCCGAAGGGGTGGTGTAAGAGCCGGCCTTGATGATGCTGGTGGTTTCGCGGAACACCTCCGCATTGCGCTTCTTTACGAGGGTGACCTGGGGGTCATAGTTGAATCTAGGCATAAATAATGATGGTTTTGTTGTTGTTCAAGGATATATAGTAGCAGAGGGGTGGTTTTTCAACCTTTATTCCGATGATATTTATGGCAACCTTCCAAACTGCTTGTAAAAAGATGCCAGCTTCCCTTCCTCTTCAACTTTTTTTCTTGGCCCTGAACCTTCAAGCAATGCAAAGGCTATCGTGTGAAATTTGCCTTTGAACTCCGTTTCTTCGAGAGTCTCCTTGAATAGGGTAGAGACGAGTTCCGGTTGGAGATGGAAGGCTCCACAACCGAATGCTCCCAACACGAGTGAATCGTGGCCGTTAAGTAGAGCAATGCGGTAGATGGTCCGGATTTTGTCGCGCATGACCTCCTCGCCTTCTGGAGTGAAACCATCGTTTTCAGCGCGATACTCCATATTGTTAGGCTTGATTTTTGGATTGAAATTGAGCGCACCCATTGAAATAATGGAGGTCTTGTAAGGCTGTTCGCGCAGGGCAAATCCTGTAAACCCATTGTCACGAAACACGGTGACATTGGGAGTGTAGATACCGCCAAAGCGTACATCTATGGGGTAAGCGCTCGGTTCGCGAAGGGTCACGCCTGCCTTCTTTGCCCACATCTTATTATAATATTGATAAAGGGTCGGAGAAAGTGTTGAGGCGCGGCAGAGGCTAGGCTCTTGGGAACCATCACCCGAACTGTATTTTCCGCAGGCTTTGTAGGCGTTTGCCATATTCAAAATGGCTGGGTTTAGACCTTGGTCGATGAGGTTTTTGGCGACCACCATGCAATCTTCGTTGGCGCAACCTGTCCTAGTGGTTTGATAACGCACTGGAACCTCAGCCGCACATATCACCTCCCGATATACACGCGTGGCGTCCAACAACTCCTGGCGCGTACCTGGCAGTTTGATGACTTTGCCCGAAGGGGCTACGTATTTCCATGCCTCGAAGATTTTTAAATTGTGCTTATAGACTTCAGCGCGAACAGTTCCAGCGGTAAAACGGTCATTGATTGCTAATCTTTGTTTAGCTTGTTCTGCATCCCACGAAAGGTCTTTCAGATTTTCTTGTTGTAAGTTGTTGGATTCGTTGCTCATGGTTATTGTGTTTTTGTCTTGATTTTTCTTTCGTCCGCTTGGTTTCTTAACAACCTCCAGGTCTAGCATCTCGACAATCTTAGGTTCAAAGGTATACAGTAACGGACGGTTGGTTTTTCAACTTTTATGGCACAAAGATACTAATTAATGCCATTAAACCAAAAACTATCCAAAATACGTTTGATTACCATCGAGTCAATCTGTCCTTGTGGGTAGGTGAGATGTAATGTAAGATTGATGTCGCCATTGTCGGTGTTGGAAAAGTAACCGGATTTCTCAACATGAATCGTTCCAGTCGAATCTGCAAAATGACGAGAACGAAAGATGCCGTCTAATTCAGACGGACGAACCGAGTCCAAGTTGAGTCCACCATAAGCGATCAACGTCAAACCCTTTCCTTGGCAACTGATGCCATCGCCGTTCTCAGGTGGTGGATCTTTTGTCATGAATGAAGGATAAGCCAGCTCAAAGCCGAACCGTTCATTGTGGTAATGGACGTATCGCTCGTCTTTGGGCTGGCACCCCATGATGAAAAATAAAAACACTATGGGAAAAATCAACCTTCTCATGCCAGATACGGTTGGTTTGCTTTGTCCTCGATAATGAGGTGTTTGTCGAAGTTGTTGATGGAGAAGGTCTTTTTCATAATCTAAAGGCTTCTTAAGCACACATTCGGTAACAAGGACGGCTGTCCATGACAAGCCTGCGTAGCTTGTCATGGACGCGCTTCAAGCGTTTGTGGACGGCTTGTGGGCTGACCGATAGCAAGTCGGCGATGCCTTGAAGCGTCATCGCATCACCGTCGAAGCCATAGTAGCAACGAATCAGCCAGCGTTCGTCGGGTGTTAGCCACCCCAGGGCCTCAGCCACGGTTTCTTGCAGCTTACGCTGCTCCCAATCCCAATGTTCCAGCAACTTCGCCAGTTCATATACCTCGGTGTCGCCCTCGGCCTCGTCGTTGCGAACGAGGCTTTTCTTGAGCTGCTTGTCGTTGAGTTTCACAGGAAACATGTTCCTAATCTCTGCCACCATGGCATTCTTGATGCAAGTCGTGGCATAAGTCTTAAACGACGCCTCACGTGAGGCGTCATAGGCGCGCGCTGCGGCAACGAGAGCTTCATAACCGGCTCCGAGGAGGTCGTCCTCAGTCAGCCAGTCGCAGTGTTGGTTGTTCTTCATCAGGGATTTGGCCATACTGTTGACCAAATCCAAGTGGGTTTTGACAAGCATGTTCTTCTCCATGGACGTTTTAGTTTTATGATGTTATAAATCAAATATTTATTGCGTTTTCAGCCAAGGCACAACAGGGCACAAACCAACTGAAATCGTCAAAAGAAGGTCAAGCTTTTATAGATTCATAATCTTTATGAAAGAGCGGGAAGAGCTTAGATGTCTATCAGGAAATCTTCTTTTTTCTTCCCGCTCCACTTAAAAACTCACAACTTAGAAATTACCCTTAGTCGAAATGAAAAAAACGGAAAAAAGTCTTTAAAATAGGTTTTCTTGTCTTTTTCAGCTTAGCTTGCCATTCGGTAGGTATGCAGCAACTGCTTTGTCTTTCTGCGCTTGCGGAAGTCACGGCTGCGGTTTTTGCTTTTCAAGGCAGAGCCGCCTATGTGATGACAGAATTGTGCAAAGTTGAATTGGGAAGGATCGTAGCCCGAGTGGCACCAGACTGTATAACCGCCATAGCAGCAATTCGGGTCCAGTCTTTTGAGGTGTTCTTTGTCCAGCAAGAAATGCCCGTCAGTGGTTTCACGCCAACGGTCTGGCATGATGAATTTCACAGGGAGGATGCCTTCGTCCATGTCTTCCCAATCATAATGGACAGTGGCGTTGTACACTTCGTGTTTGACCAGTCTGCGGAGAAGTCGGCGTTTCTGGTCGTAATAATAGGTGTTGGTTCCCCAACAGTTGAAAACTCTGATGCTTTTTCTGTAGGTCTTTGACATTAATTAGGTGGTTTTGGGGTCATACTTTTGTGTTGTTAAGGTCCATGACAAGTTTGCGTAACTTGTCATGGACACGATTTATCATTTCTGATAATTCAGGCTGCACAGGAAGCCAAAGACTTTTCGGCAGGCTGATTGAGGCTTTTTGGGAGGAGGCTCTTGGCGAAGAAGATCACCAAGCGCTTGGCTTTGGCCATATCCCTTTTTGAGCTGACCAGCAGATGATAGAACACGGTTGACTTGGTGTTGAAGACGAGGGCAACGACGGGGCCGTTTCCTTGGGTACGCAGACGGATCGGTTCAAAGGAGGGCTTGGCTTCGAAGGCTTTTCTGGTAAGTAGCTCTGAACTGAGTTTCTTGAGCGAAATCAGTTTGTGGCGATAGATTACCTCCTCCATAGTGACTTGTTCATACCACACTTCGTTTTCGAAGGTGGTTTGGTAGGTTTCGTTGCCGGCCGACTTGAGTATTTCGGCGAATTCCGTTTGGTTGACTTGCTGGATTTCCATAATGTTGATTGTTTTTTGTTGATAATTGAAGGACGTGTAGCCCCCTGTGGCACCCTGCCTCATATAAATATAGAGCCAGAAGGCGTGGTTTTCAACCAGTGGGAAGAAAAAAAGTTTTCGTCAAAAAGATGCTTTCTTTTTTGTCAAATAAAAAACATCGTGGTGTTCACCTTTTCGGGGAAGAAGTAGTCTTTCAGCTGGATGATTTCCTTGGCGTTTTCATGCATCTCGTCGAAGAGCATCTGGTAATAGGCCCTGGTTGTTTCAGCTCGTTGGGGTAGGCGGCCATCGCTTGAATGAGGACTTTGTTGGCCAGCCCCGAGTGTTCCTTGTTCAGGTGGGTGAGGCGGTAGGAGGTGCCATAGATTTGCATTATGTTGGATGTCTGTTTCTTATAGAGCAGTCGAAGGGCGGTCTTTTCTTTCTTTGTCCCTCTCAAACCAGCAACTCATATCAAAATACATGCTTTGAAGCTGGCCAAGTTTTTCGATGTCGATGCAATCGATGTGGCCGGGGAGGAGGCGCTGCCCTTTCATCCTCGAACCTGGACAGATTCTTCTCAGCAGCTCGTATTCTTGTCCAACGCAGATCACAGAAAAAGGGTTGTCTTGGGTCCCGTCGCCTGTACTTATCATTGCGTCGAGGATCAGCAGTTCTTGTTCTATATAGTCATCTTTCTGGCTCCAATAGTCTATGCTGAAGGCATCTGGGATAATGCCTTTCTTATAATCCTCCGTAAAGGTGTAGCCATAAATCAGGCCTCTCATGTTCTCCGTGTCGATGCCGTCAAGTCGGCCTTCTTCAAAGTCCTTCAGCAAGTCGCAACTGAAAGCGTGCTCGTATTCTTGAAAGTTTACTTTTTTTGGATATTCTGTTTTCATAATCATGTTGGGTTTGTTTGTCAAGATTTTGATAATTTTGAACTATTTCCTTAAATGATGCTGAGGAGAGTGAAGTCACTCAAAATACCTCATCCCCTCATAGTTATACTTCACAAAGTCCTTCTCCTTGTGGCAACCGGCTTGCAGGCGCGGCACCCATTCTTTCATCGGAAGGCCTTCTTTCAGGTAGGTGTTGATGGTCTCGCAAAAGATGTTGACTTCGTTGAGGATGTCCTCGTTGGTGTTGTCGGGGAAGCCAAAGCCCTCGGCTTCGTTGATGTTGGAGATGAACATGGAGGTGAAGTAGCCGTTCAGGCCATAACGCTCAGCGAAGCTGCTGGCAAAGCACCAGATGCCAATCATCTTTCTGTTTTTTAGGAGGTCGGCCATGCTGCGGTCGACCACAAAGCCCAGCCAGCTCGTGCCAAACAGCCCGCTGGTTGTACCGTGTCCGAGACACATCACCAAGGGGTCGTTGTTGAGCCGAAGCTCTTCAACGACCTTTTCCTTGGTGGGGTTGTACAATAAGGTGACATCATCCAGACCCTCATAGGCTTTCTTCAGCCTTGCGGTGTCTTCCATCGAGTCAACGTGAATAACTATCATAATCTTTATATTGTTGGCTGTTCTTAACTGTAGAATCCGATGGGTCTGCGGTTGTTCGTGCTGCGACCGGCAATTTGCTCTTTCGAGCAGAGCTCCTCGATGTGGTTGAGGTCAGGGGCGCCACCGAAGAGGAGGTGGTCGACCATCACCTTACGGGCAATGTTCTCAATCTGGCCACCGCTGAAGTCATAGCAACGTGCCAGGGCGATGGCATCGGCCTCGTTGAGGTCGGGGATGAAGCTTTGCCAGATGTGGGTCTTGGCCTCCACGCTGGGTTGGTGGAACTCTACCTTATATAAGAAGCGTCTGTCAAAAGCGCTATCGAGGTTGCAAGTGAGGTTGGTGGTGGCAATCATGATGCCATCGATGTTCTCCATAGCCTCCAAGAGGATGTTCTGGATGGCATTCTCCGTCTTTTCGATGCTGGGGTTGTTGCCGCCAACAGTGGTGCGTACTGAGAGGATGGCGTCGGCCTCGTTGATGAGCAGGATGGGGATGCGCTTCGACTTTTTCACGCGTTGGGCATAACTCTCGAAGATGCCTTTCACAATCTTCTCGGTCTCGCCGTACCATTTGTCACGGATTGACGAGATGTCGACCTGCATGATGTCGCGGCCTGTTATGCGGGCCAGCTGCAAGGCGGTCTCAGTTTTACCGGTACCTGGGGTACCATAGAAGAGGCAGTTGAAGCCTTTGCGGAGGTTAGCCTTTTCCAGGCGTTCGCGGATGGCTTGCAGCTGTTCGTCCTCGAGCAAGTGCTGCAAGGTGTCGATTTGGCCTTGGTCCTCTTTGCAGTAGAACATGGTCTTGGGTTTGATGTCGGTGCAGCTGAGCATGTTGCTGTGGTCGTCCTCGTCGACTTCCTCGATTTTTTCGGGGATGTCGTACTCGTTGAGGAAGAGGTTACGCGCCTTGTCGGTGAGTTGAAATAGGTTGCGTGCCATGAAGTTGTCTTGCCCGCAGATGGCAATCAGTCCTTCTCTGATGAAGGGGTGACGTCCGTTGTTCATCATCAAGTCGAACTCGTCGTTGATGTCGTCAACGAGAAAGTCCAGTTGGTCAAGGGGAACGCCCACTTGGTGGTCGACGACGAGGCGCTTACAGAAGTAGAGCAGATACAACTTGTCGTTGTCATACACCCTCAAGATGCTGATGCTGCGGGCGATGTTGAGTTGCGGGTTGTCCTTGAGTAGTTCCATGGTCTCGTAGAGCAACTCTTCCTCGTCGATTTGGCAGTTGCGGCCGGCTTCGCGCAGCAACCTGGTGAAGTGCTTCATGAACTCCTCGGGGTTTAAGTTGGCCGTGTTGACGATGGGCAGGGCCTCGTTGTTGCAGAAGGCCTTCTTGGCTTTCTCGCTCAACTGGTAGGCGGGGCTGTTGCCGTGGAACGTGCCACGTCTCCTGATGTAACGTCGGCGCATGAGTGCCTTGAGGTCTTGAGTCTTTTTCATGATAGTGATGGGCGAGCAGCCAAAGTAGTCAATCAACTCTCGGTTGCTCACCGCCGACTCGGAGTCGGAGATGAAGGGACAGAGCATCACCGCCTCTTCGGGCGTCAGCTCCAGGTCAGTGGCCACCGACTCGATGAGGGACTTGTGACGCTTGAAGAACTTGTCTTCAAGCCTGGAGCCTACTGCCAGTTGTATGAGTTGCTCAAGCTTGTCGAGCAGGCTCATACTTTTCAGTTTTGCCTTACTGACCGGAATGGCCTGTGCGTAGTAGGGGATGGGGCTGAACATTTCGTCGTCCAACTCAATGGAGTCTTGCTTTCTTTTCATAAGGCGGGTGATTTTAAAGGTTCTTTATATTGTTTATTGTGTAGACGGGGACGCTAAACTTGCGCCCCGTGTCTATTTGCTTATAGAGCGCCAGAAGCGATTTATCAACCGGCGCATTGAAAAAAATGTCAAGCACAAAGTTTGAAAGAGATCTGCTCGTCCATGACCTGCCCGCGAAGCTCGTCATGGACACCGTTCAAGTGTTTACAAACAGCTTGTGGGGTAACTTGTTCCAAGGTGGCAATCTGCTTAAACGTCATGGGTTCGCCCTCGTAGCCATAACGTCTGTAAACTAAGGTTTGGTCTTTCGGCTCAAGTTTGGACACCGCCCTGTTTAGTTTCTCCAATTGACATTCATATTCCCAATCCCAGTTGCAATGCATACCCTTTGCTTGAATCTTGTCAAAAAACGAGGGATTAGGGCTATCCCAATCGGAATCGTATGCATCGTTCCTGACAATAGAAACCGATTCACGTTGTTTGTCAGACATTTTAACAGGAAACAAGCATCTAATTTCAGCCAACATCTCATTCCAAATGCAATGCGAAGCATAGGTTCGAAAATTAGCCTCGCGCGAGGGGTCATAGCTTTGGGTTGCTTTGACCAAGGCCTCATCTCCCGCACTGACAAGGTCATCAACCGTCACCCACGAGCATTTTTGACACCGCATACTAAGTTTCCTAGCAAGAATGCCAACCAAATCGTAGTTCACTTGAATGAGTTTGCTTTGCTTAGGGGTAATGGTTTCGAGATTGCGGCAGCTCAAAGTGCCTTGGATACGAGCATAATTGTCATTCATAGGCTTGGATTATTAATTAAGTTATTGAATATTAAATTATTATCTTATTTAACAATGGTCAAAACCAGAGCATAACTATCGAAGCCAACACTAAGGAACCGATATGTCGAGGGTCATAATCTTTAATTGCAGAGTGCTTGATAAATACAAAAACTGTACCAAAATGTTAAAAACTGAAAAAGATTTTCTGTTTTTAGATTGTTTTTCTTTGGTAGGGGGGCGTGTTATGCCTTTACGTTTTTGTCTGCTTGTTTCTATAACAACAAATAGGAAGATATTACTTCTCAAAATGCTGGTAGTCCTTCGTTCTGCGCCAGTTGCCGCCCCATCGGAATCCGTATGAAGTGAAGACTTTTTTACAGAAGTCGTCTTTGTCGATTTTGTACGGGAAATCTTGGTTTCTGTCCACAAATTCCTCTGCCGTCAATGGTTGAATCCGTTTGCCTCTTATGCAAGGGTTCTGCAAAGGGTTGATGTCGACAGCCATGCCGTAGGCGTGTCGCGAAAGGATTCTGGTACCTGTGATGTAACGGTAGTTGAAACACGAGGTGTTGTTGGCTTGCATCGAGGCCTCGTCATCGGCATCGAAGTCATCCACTAAGCGCATACTGTAAATGGGATAAGCCTGTGAAAACAAGGTCTTGAAGATGCAGAGCAAATCGTGGGCAATGGCTTTGTTGCAGACCATCTCGCCCTTTTGGATCTTTCCTTCGAAATCGTAATAGGGAAGCGTGAGATAGCGAAGTTGGTTCATTGAAATCCTGGCATTGGTGGGGAACGAACGGCCTCTCATACGCAGTTCCACTTCCTCTGGAATGGGTTGGGAAGCGAACACATAAGCCCCCATCATCACCGTGTCCTCAGCATCATCGTACGTCCAAAAAAGGGTGTCAACGGCTTCTTCTATCAGAGGTACGGCTTCTTCAACGATGGTAGCTGTGGGGTTTTCGCTCACGGGTTGTTGCCTGCTGTCGCACGAAACCATCGTTAAACTCCAACCCAGCAGGAGTACTGCTGCAAACATCAGTTGTTTCATGGTGTGAACGGATTTTGTGTCATTCTCCTCTCACCGTCCGGTTCAGCCATTGGCAGAAATCCTTGGTCTTCTCGAATTCCGATACCACCCAGTCGACGAGATTTGGGTCGGAGAGGCGTGTATCGGGGAGGTCCTGCACCAGCAGCCAGTCGCGTTGCTTGAAGAGTTCGGCCTGCGGATGGTCTTTGGGATAACCATTGGGTACACGCTTCATGGCGTGGCTAGTATCGAGGCCGAAGGTGTCGACCTTGGCGATGGCTTCCACCAAAGGCTCGCCGTTGAAGAGAATTTCATCACGAATGGTCTTCAGCATGGCTGTGTCAGGCATGTACATTCCGGTGCAGAGCATATTGTGGCCCAGGTATTCTGACTCTTTGGCTTCAAGGTGGAAGTAGTAGCCGCTGAGCATCGACTTCTTGCCTTCGGGACAGACGAACACGCCAAAATGGGTCTTGTAGGGCCGCTTGTCGGGCGAAAAACGCGTGTCGCGGTAGAAGCGGTAAGTGCAGTCTTTCAAGGTTAGACCTTTGCAGTTGTCGTCAAATTGTTGTACGCCAGCGATGATCTGCTCGGCGATGGCGTTGAAGTGGGCTTGTGCCTGCTGGTATTGTTTCTTATGCTCCTGAAACCATGGGCGGTTGTTGTTGTGGAGCACAGCGTCCAAGAACTCGAGGATGTCTTCCATAGGATGTTAGTTTTTGCAAAGGTAGAAATTATTTCTTCCCATACACTGCCTTTTTTGCCATCAATGTCATGCTGAGCCCTCGCGCCACCATAAACAGCAAGAAGGCCACCCAAAGGCCATGGTTACCGAAACGCGGCATTAGTAATAAGGTGGCGGGCAGGAATACACCGATGGCTGAAATGAGCATCGTGTTGCGGATGGCGCGGGCTGCCGTGGCACCGATGTAAACTCCATCCCATAGGAAGGCTGCAAAGGTGATGAGCGGAATGGCAGCCAGGTAGATATGGTAGGGCTTGGCCATCGGGATGATGTCAGGCTGGTCGGAGACAAGACCGATGAACCAATCCGGGAAGAGGGCATAAAGTATTGTGAAGGGCAAGGCGATGAGGAAGCCCCAGAGGAACAGCAACTTGATGGTCTGGCGGAGTTGTTTGGCATCATGCGCACCCGTGAAACGACCCACCAACGCCTCGCCTGCATAGGCAAAGCCGTCGGTGAAGTAAGAGAAGATGTAGAAGAACTGCATCAGGATCATGTTGACTGCCAGCATATCATCGCCGAGTTTGGCCGACTGGTTGTTGAAATACGCGATGCTCAGCACCAAGAGAATGCTGCGGATCATAAAGTCGGCATTCACTTGGAAGAAACGCTTCAGCTTATCACTTTGGAAGAGCAACACCCGCCTGATGGGGATGAGGTGATGGCGGAACTTGGCAAAGAGGAAGATGATGGCGGTTAGCAATCCGCAGTATTGCGCGATGACGGTGCCCAAGGCCACACCTGTGACATCCATACCCATAAAGTTGACAAAGATGACACTCAGCACAATATTCACTACATTGGTCAGGATAGCGATGATCATCGGAATGGTGGTGTTTTGCATACCGATGTACCAGCCGTTGAAGGCATAGAGGCAAAGCACCGCTGGTGCCGCCCAGATGCGCACGCGGAAATAGGTGGAAGTGTAGGCCAGCACCTCATCGCTACCGTGTAGTAGCTTCATACTGAGCCATTCCACAGGACCTTGTAGCGACAATACCAAAACGGTGGCAATCAGCGCGATGCAAAGTGAACGGTAGAGTGAGTAGGCAATTTCGGCGCGGTCGTTGGCACCATAGGCTTGTGCCGTGAATCCCGTCGTGCCCGCCCGCATGAAGCTGAAGATGGAGTACATTACGCTGAAGATGGTACCACCCAAACCGATGGCCCCGATGTAGGCGATGCTGTCCTGATGGCCCATCAGCATCATGTCGACAAAGCCCAGCAGCGGCACGGTGATGTTGCTGATGATATTGGGAATCGCCAGTTTCAGTATCGATTGGTTGAGGGATTCTTTGGACATATAGTGGTCTTTTCGGCTTGCAAAAGTACGACATTCTACCTATCTTTGCGGCATCAAACCGAATAACTTATGATATTCTATTTTAGTGGTTGCGGCAACAGCCGCTATGTAGCCGAGAGCATCGCGGCAGGCCTTAACGATACCTTGGTTTTTATTCCCGAAGCAGCACGTGAAGGCCATTACGACTATACCTTGGCAGAAGCTGAAAGCCTTGGCTTTGTGTTTCCCATCTATGCTTGGGGACCAGCGAAATTGGTGCTCGATTTTGTAAAGAAGTTATCTATTAAAACCGGCCCTTCGACAGGCTCAGGGACCTTGCTTTATACTTACTTTGCTTGCACCTGCGGCGACGAATGTGGCCTTACTGAAAAGATTTTCCGCAAAGCCGTGGAGCAAAAAGGCTGGTCGCTGTCGGCCTGTTTCAGTGTACAAATGCCTGAGACTTATATTGGTATGCCAGGTTTCAAGCTCGACTCAGAGGAAAATGTCAAACGGAAATATGCGAATGCTGAGGCAATGCTAAAACACAATCTCCCACGCCTGCGCAACAAGGAGCGGTTTTCTGAAATGACCCAAGGTGGCGCGGCCTGGCTGAAGACGCATATGATTAATCCTGGTTTCAATCGTTTGGCTACCAACGACAAAAAATATCTGTCGACGAACCAGTGCATCCACTGCGGCAAATGCGTGGAAGTCTGTCCTTTGAAGAATATCACTCTTGAAGATGGTCGCCCTAGGTGGAACGGCAACTGCACGATGTGCATGGCCTGCTACCATCATTGTCCCGTGAACGCCATCCAATACGGTAAGGCTACGGTGGGGAAGGGACAGTATTACTTTAAGAAGCTTTAGGTTATTTGTACGTATTGTCATCGATACTCTTGAACATCTTGAGATGTTTATCGGCTTGCTGTTGGTAGCGGTCGGTTTCCATTTGGTACTTCTCGGGAATGATTGTGCCAGAATACACCATCTTTGCATCGGCTTTCAGCAAATCATCAATTTGTTCGTCGATAATCTGTTTGGCCGTGAACTGCAATAGACGCTTGCCGTCGAACCACATACGTAGCTGGTAAGGATGTTCATCTACATCGACTGTGATAGCGAAAATGAACATCACCTGCCCTTTTTCGTCATAGAGATACTCCTCGTAAAACTCGCGGGCGGCAAAGTTGTACTTGGCGGTAGCGAAACGTAAGTGGCGAGGAGGCAAGGTGAACTCTTCGGCCTCATAATTAGGCTCCTCTTCAGTGTAGTACATCCGGATGTTCTCTTCGTGCCTCCCTGTAGCTGGCAAATACTGCATCACGTGAAGGTCATAATACTCGGGATTCGTTTCTGACTCTTCGTCAAGCATTTCGGTTATCCATTTCTGCACGTCTTGATACTCTTTTCGGATGCTTTCCACGGTGTTTTGTGCGCTGGCCGTCAGTGTCCACACCGCGCAAAATAACAAAGTAAATGCAATTGTCTTTTTCATTTGTAAGTTGTTTTTAAGAGTTGTACCTAATGACTGCAAATATACAATTATTTCAATATGGACTTCGTTTTTTGGGTCTGAGATTGGGAATTATTTCTAATTTTGCCACAAAATATTCATTATCAAAATCAAATACTATGAAAAACAGACAAATCTTTACAAAACTATTACTTGCTATTGCACTGGTTTTCGCGATGAATAACATGTCATTTGGTCAGTGTGTGATTCCCATCGCTCCGGGTCAGTCTTATATTGAAGACTTTCAATCAGGTCAGATGGAATGTTGGACTGTGGAGACTACGAGCTCTGCCACTTGGGCGGTGATGCAGGGTGCGGGTTCCAATGTGGTGGCTTTCCAAAATGCCAGTGCGGGTCAAGAAGCCCGACTGGTGTCGCCCACTTTCGACCTGACAGGCAGCAACAGTGCCACTCTCAGCTTCGCTTACGCGATGATGGCCCTTTATCCTCCATATGATGAGCTCACGGTGAGTTATCGCACCTCACCCTCTGACAACTGGCATCAACTGGCCACTTATAGCCTCAGCGATTGGTCAAATACTTACGATGCCTCGTTTGTTTTGGATGATCTGAGCTCCACCTTCCAGGTCTCGTTTCTGGGCTACAGCAACGGCGGATACTACATCTTCATTGACGATATCGAGATTGCCTCCGCTGGGGGTTGCGCCCGTCCTGTGAATCTGCAAGCCACAGAGATTACGGCTACCTCAGCCCTTCTCGGATGGTCGACAACGGGCAACGAAGAGAGTTGGACGATTGACATAAACGGACACCAAACTACCGTGAGCTCGCAACCCTATTTAATGGATCGTTTGGAACCAAATATGGTCTATACTTTCCGTGTCAGAGCCAACTGCGGAGGCGGGATGGAGTCGGAGTGGTCGCAGCCCACGACATTCAAGACGCTCTGCGACGTGATTGTCGTCACCGATGAAGTACCTTATTTCGACGACTTTGAGGCCTCGGATGACTTTGTTTGCTGGGAGAACCAAATTGAAGCTGGCGACGATGGCTGGGTGGTCGACCCAGGTTACCTTTTCCCCAATAATACGGCGTTCTTCATTTGGCTCGGTGATGCGGCTTGGCTCGTTTCCGCACCTTTGGACATCACTGCTGTCACCGACCCCTATCTGACTTTCAAGCATCGTCAGCGTAGTCTGGGGGTCAATGTCGACGAGCTTTCCGTTTGGTATGCCACCTCTCCTGATGATTCCTGGCATTTGCTCGACTACTTCACTTACGCTTGTGAGGATTGGGAGGAAGTCACCCTTGCGCTGCCTTATGCTTCCGAAACCTATTATATCGGCTTCAGGGGCAAGTCGAATGCCGCTGACGGCGTGTATGTCGACGATGTATGGGTGGGCAACGATCCTACCGTTGGCATCAACGAATCGCCGACCTTTGTTGCTATGGTTAGTCCTAATCCTACTTCGGGCAATGTTATGGTGGAGGCCAATGCCACCGATGGCGAAGTTGTCGTGTTCGACCTGTTTGGAAGACAAATAATGTCTGCCACATTATATGATGGCCGTGCCGAGCTTGACCTCAGCGGCATAGTCAAGGGCGTTTATGTAGCACGTATCGCCAGCGAGACCGGCACGACGACTATTAAATTGGTAAAAGAGTAAAAGGTTAAGAGTACAGGAACCTTCTGATGCTGCGCTTGGGCGTCTTCTCGAATTCCTTGTCAACGAGGACGATGCTCGACACTTTGGAATAGGCGGGCAGCATGGCGTTCAGTGTGGCCAAGTTCTCGTTCATCAGCTCATCCATGCTCTTGTTTTGCAGGTCGTATTTCTCGTCGGGATAGACCAAAGCGACGATTTTACCTTGACGGCCTACCACAAGCGACTCGACGACACCCGGCAGGTTGTTCACCTTGTCTTCGATCTCTTCGGGGTAGATATTCTGTCCGTTGGAGCTCAGGATCATGGCCTTCGACCTTCCTTTGATGAACAGCAGACCTTTCTTGTTCAAGGTACCGAGGTCGCCGGTATGCAGCCAGCCCTCTTCGTCAATGGCGTTTCGGGTGGCTTCTTCGTTCTTGTAGTAGCCCATCATCACGTGTTCGCCCCTGAACAAGATCTCTCCGACCACATTCTCCGGGTCGGGCGAGTCAATCTTCAGTTCGTTACGGGTGACGCATGAGCCGCAGCAGCCTATCATCTCGTTGTACCAGTGCTCGTAGCAGATGAGCGGACCGGCCTCGGTCATGCCATAGCCCACCACGAAGGGGAACTTGATGCGGCGGAACACCTTCTCCACCTCCGCGTTGATGGCAGCGCCACCGGTGATGAGCCAGATGAGGTTGCCGCCAAAGGCCTCCATCAGCTGCTTGTAGATGGTCTTCTCCACAATCTTGCAGAGCAGGGGCGTGTGCCAGAGGAATTTCACCATGGGCTTGTTGAGGGCAGGGAAGATCTTCGCCTTGAATATCTTCTCTAATACCAGCGGCACGGTGAGGATCATATAGGGTTTGGTCTCTTTGTAAGCCTTCAACAGAACAGTCGGTGACGGAGTCTTGCTTAGGAAGTAGACGTGGCAGCCGCCGGCAATCTGGTAGAGGAACTCGATGGTCATGCCGAACATGTGGGAGAGGGGTAGCATGCATACTTCGGTCCAGCCAGCGTGGTTGGGGATGGTCTCTTGGCTGTATTGCACATTGGCGGAGATGGCGCGGTACGACAGCATGACACCCTTCGGGGCACTGGTGGTGCCCGAAGTGTAGTTGATGATCATCAGCTCGTCGAGGTTGTCGGTGGGCAGGTTGACGTCTTCTTTGGAGAAACCATAGGGGTATCTCTCGTTATAAAGCCGTTCAGCGTCTTCTTTCACCGTCTTGAGGCGTTCATTTTGGGTATATAGGACTCTGAATTGCTCCGTGCCTATGGCGATTTGAATGTTAGGCATCTTATCGGGATGGAGCCGCTTCCATACGGTGGGACCGACAAAGATAGCCTTAGCGTCGGAGTGCGTGACAAGGTTCTCGATGTCGCTCTCGACAAAAGCGTCCATGATGGAAACCACCACGCCACGGTTGGCGGCGATGGCCAGGAAGGCAATGGCCCAGTTGGCGCAGTTCTTCGAGCAGATGGCAATCTTGTCGCCTGCCTTCAGTCCCGCGACTTCAAGTATGGCTTGCACCTGCATCATCTTGGCGCCCATCTCGCCATAGGTATAGCTCGTGACGTCGTCATAGTCAGTTAAAGCAGGTTCGTCCCAGTTCTTTGGAAGGTTCTCGTTGAAATATTCAAAAAAATGTTTTGTGGGTTCTACGGGTTTCGTTGATTTCATTGTATGATGATTGAAGTTTTAAGGGCGCAAAGATAGGAAATGTTTTGTTTCGTTGAAGAAATTAGTGTGTTTTATGGTAAAATCTGGACTGAGGGATACTCGTTGAAGAGCAATTATGAGGCAGTTCTAGTTTTTTGATAATAATAGTTCCATATTAAACTATTATTCGTATTTTTGCATCCGAATAGTTCAAAATAAAACTATTATGGATGATATCTATATGCTTGCTGATACTGTAATCCTTAGTCGAATCGGAAATAGACTGAGGGCTACCAGATTGAAGCAAAACATTACCCAGCAAAGTCTTTCAGAGGCCGCCAACGTGTCGCTGTCGTCTATCAAGAAAATGGAAAAAGGCGAGATTCGTTCGTTCGACTCCTTGTTGAGAGTGTTGCGCATTTTGGGAAAACTTGACATCTTACAGCCCTTGGTGGAAGAAGAACAACTGAGTCCGAGCGAATACTACGACTTGGTGCATTCTTCGCAAGCCACCATGCGCCAACGGGCAACAGGTAGACGCATTCATAAAAAAGAATAATTAAGAAAATCAAATAAAGAAAACATGAGAACAAAACACACTATCCTTTACGCAGCCCTCCTGCTGCTGCCCTTATTCCTAAGCGCACAAAGCGCCAACGACTACACGCAATACGTCAACCCCTTCATCGGCACGCAGACTGACGAGACAGGCGCCCTCAGCGGCAGCACTTTCCCTGGCGCCACGATGCCACAAGGTATGGTGCAGCTAAGTCCCGAGACGGAGCAGATGGTGACTTGGGACCCTTGCTCGGGCTATGACTATAACAAAGACATTATCTACGGCTTTACCCATACCCACCTCAGCGGTACGGGCTGCACCGACCTCATCGATGTGAGCCTCATGCCCTTGAGCAGAACGGTGACGCCTGATCAACTCCAAGCCGCCGACTTCGGTCAGCATTATAGCCATGATAAGGAATCGGCAAGACCAGGGTATTATCAAGTGCTGTTGCAAGAGAGTGGCGTGAATGTGGAACTCTCGGCCACCACGCGCACAGGCATCCATCGGTATACCTTCCCCGAAGGCCAGCCACAGACCGTTATCCTTGACCTTGACAGAATGACTTATCGTGGCGATGCGTATTACTCAGGCCGCCGTTATTATGATATCATCCAGGCCCAAATTCGTCTCGTCGACGACCACACTATTGAAGGCTATCGCGCCGTCTGCGGATGGGCTAAATTGCGCAAAGTGTATTTCCGCGCTGAGTTCTCCAAACCGATTGTCAGTCGTATTTTGATGAATGGCGGTTTGAATGTGGGCAACAGCGATGTGGTCAACGGTCGCACCCTCCGCGCAGCCTTGAACTTTGATCCTAAAGACGGCAACGAATTAATGGTCAAAGTCGCCATCTCGCCTGTGGATAATGAAGGTGCAAGGAAAAACATGCAGGCCGAGGCAAAGAATTGGCGTTTCGATGATTATGTGAAGGCCGCTCACGATGTTTGGCAGCGCGAGTTGAGCCGCATCGACATCGAAGGCACCGACGAGCAGAAGACCATCTTTTACACAGGCCTCTACCATGTTTTGATGCAGCCCAATACGATGAGCGATGTCGACGGTCGCTATATGACCACCAACTTCGAAATTAAGCAGATGCCCAAGGGACAGGTGTATCATAGCACCTTCAGCCTTTGGGACACCTTCCGTGCCGCACATCCGCTTTACACACTCATTGCGCCCGACATTGCTGCGCAGTTTGTGAGAGATATGGTGCTGCATCACCAGACCTACGGCTATTTACCCATTTGGGACCTTTGGGGACAGGACAACTACTGCATGATTGGCAACCACGCCATTCCCGTTTTGGCTGATGCCATCATGGCCGATATCCCAGGCATCGATGTAGAAGCTGCGTATCAGGCCATGGTGGAAAGCAGTACGAGGAGCCACTTCAATTCACCTTTTGAGGTGTGGGAGCAGTATGGTTACATGCCTCAGACCTTGCAAAACGAGAGCGTGAGCATCACCATGGAGCAGGCTTTCGACGACGCTTGTGTGGCTTTGGTGGCCAAGAAACTTGGAAAAATGGATGACTATGAGCGTTTTTATCGTCGAAGCATGTTCTACAAAAACCTCTTCGACCCAGAAACGGGCTTCTTCCGTCCGAAAGACGAAAAAGGCAATTGGATGGAAGGCTTCGATCCCTTGTCGTACGAGCAACCTTGCTTCGTGGAAGGTAATGCTTGGCAATATATGTGGTTTGTGCCGCAAGACCCGCAAGGCCTAATCGACCTCTTCGGTGGTAAGAAAGGCTTCCTGAAGAAACTCGATGAGAACTTCAGCCTCACTGCCACTAGCGGCGAAGTTAACGGCAACGCAAGCGGCTTCATCGGGCAATATGCTCATGGTAATGAGCCGAGTCATCATATCGTCTATCTCTACAATTTTGCGGGCAAGCCTGAACGCACACAGGAGTTGGTGGAGCAGGTGAGGAGCGAGTTCTATCGCGCCACGCCATGCGGCTATGCCGGCAACGATGACTGTGGCCAGATGTCGGCTTGGTATATTTTCTCAAGTCTCGGTTTCTATCCGTTCCATGCTGGGTCGGCAGAATACGTCATTGGCACGCCATTGTTCACCAAAGCCACTTTGCATCTTGTGAATGGCAAAGATTTCGTCATCACCGCCAAGAACAAGACACCTGAGCGCATCCATGTCAAGAGCGTGAAGCTGAATGGAAAGCCGATTAAGGATTACACCATTACCCACCAACAGATTATGGCGGGCGGAACTTTAGAGTTTATTATGAAATGAAAGCAAAAAGCATTGTACAAATTGGCATCATTTATCTGATAGCCACAGCGTTGGGATTTCTTGTGTTCAAGGTTTCAAATAATGCCATGTCGGAATTGTGGGCATTATTTCTGGCCGATGTGGTAGCCACGATTATTGTGTGGTTTTTCGGCCTTATCCATAAGAACGTATCGGTTTACGACCCCTATTGGAGCGTGGCCCCACCCGTGATGTTCACCGCTTGGGCTTTTTACAAGTCGACCTTCACCTTGCCAGTCATTCTGTTGCTCATCGCCGTGTGGTATTGGGGTATCCGTTTGACGGGCAATTGGGCCTATACCTTTAAGGGGCTTGACCATGAGGATTGGCGCTATACCCGTTACCGCGAAATGCAGTCGCCTTTCATCTTCCAAATCATCAATTTCTTCGGCCTGAACATGATGCCGACCGTACTGGTGTTCGCAGCCATGCTTCCGGGATTCGGATTGTTTGAGTCGACGGAAGCGGCCAACATGTTGACTTGGCTCGGCTTTGCTATATGCATTTCAGCAGCCACATTGCAGCTGGTTGCCGACACCCAGATACATCGTTTTCGCGAAGAACACCCAGGTCAGTATTGCGATGTGGGCTTTTGGAAACACGGTCGTCACCCCAACTATCTTGGCGAAATCTCAATGTGGTGGGGTGTCTGGACGATGTATGCCTCCATCTACGGTTTGGATTGGCTGATTCTCGCCCCTGTCGCCATGACGGCACTCTTCCTGTTCATTAGCATTCCCATGATGGAACGGCGCCAGCTCCAAAACAAGCCAGGCTATGCTGAGTATAGGAAAAACACAAGAATGCTGATTTGACGTTTTATTTCTTCACGAACTCCACACGACGGTTCTTGGCACGTCCTTCTGCTGAGTCGTTAGAGGCGATGGGAGAATGTGAACCCTTGCCCACAGGAGTGAGGCGCGATTGTGCGATACCTTGCTTCACGAGGGCGTTCACGATAGCCTCTGCCCTCTGTTGGCTCAGTGGGTCGTTCACGGCATCGGTACCGGTGTTGTCGCAATGGCCTTGCACCTCGAACTCAAGCTCGGGATGCTCTTGCATCAGTTGGGCCACACGATTGATTTCGATGACGGATTCCGGCTTCAGGTCGGCCTTGCCAGTCTCGAAGGTGATGGCGTAGGTCACAATCTTGCCGTCGGTGGTGAGTCGGTCGTAGAGCGGCACGGCACCTTGGGCAATACGCACATTGCTCAACCCCGTGTAGCGATAGAACGCACCGCTGGCAAAAAACAAATAACCAGGAGCCTTCATGGCCGGCACGTTGATCATGCGTACGCCATTCACATAGCCCTTGAAAGCCCGCTGGTTGAACGAGAAGGCGAAGTGGTTCCACTCGCCGGCAACCACGGGGTTGTCCTTTTCCAGGTAGTCGCTGTTGCCCGAGTTCAGTCCCAGCATCTTTTCTCCACCCGACTGGTTGTCCCCGTCCGGTTTCAGCAGGCTCCACGTCAGGTTGCACGAGCCGTCTTCCCTATACCAGAATTTTACGTAACTTGATGCATTGTAGTAGCTGTCGTCACCGCGGTCGCCGAAATAAATGCCCATATCGAGCGTTGTCTCCTCCTCGTCCCCCGTATTCATCGGAGCCACGTAGAGGTCGAACTCCACCGTGAATACCTCTGGCAGCCAATCCCATTTCTTTTTCATCAGCGGCATTACTTGTCCTAGCCCGTTGTCAGTGAAGGCAATCACGTTGCGTCCTTGCTGCTGTGCCATTTCCGCATAGCCGTCTAGCAAATCCCATCTCAGCGGGAACTCGCCTATTTTCTCCCCTTCAAAGTTGTCGTCGAAGATGATTTCATCGCCAGGGACGAAGTCGCTCTTGGCGTAGGTGGTTTCTTGAGCCATTGCAGCCATTCCGGCAAACAAAAGCATCGCTATTGCAGTAATAAACTTCTTCATTTTTAATGCGTTTTAATTGGTTTAAGACTGCAAAGATAGAAAGATATTTTAATTATCACCTCTTTTCGTAATGTTCTTCTTCCGCTGCAATAGAAATAGGCGTCTCTGGAACATCGTAATGTATCACCTTCGGCTGGTGCAAGGCCAAGAAATGCTCGTTGAGCAGCAGTTCCACTCGGAGCATTGTCTCCTCGATGCGTTTGGGCGTCAGTTGGCACTCCCAAATGACGATGACCTGCCAGCCGTTGTCGTGTAGCACTTGGTAGTTCTTTTGGTCACGCTCTTGGTTCCTTTTGATCTTGTTCACCCAAAACTCCCTATTTGTCTGCGGAATCTTACAACACGATGAATTGGTGATTTCTGGTAGAGACGCGATTAATCGTGTCTCTACAAGGTGGCCGTGCCAAAAACACCCATTGACAAAAATCGCTGTTTGATACCGCCGCATGACAATATCCGGCTTGCCTGGCACGCTTTTCACATTGAGGCGATAACGGTAGCCATGCCGCCACAGCCATTGCCGCACCTTCAGCTCAGGCTTGGTGGCCTTGCCGTGGATGCGCGACATACAGTAGTGTCGCTGTGCGGGAGTCATTTTGTCGGTCATGGCTATTTATCCTCTTCTTCGACAAATGAGTTTCCTGTCCATCTGAGCCAGAAATTATCATAAACGAAGTCATCTATCTCCGTCCAATACACCGCCGATGCCCAAATGTCCTTGTCTTCTTGAGGAAGCCTGAAAAACAATTCGCCATTATGTCCACCCACGATGTCCATAACGGACTGATACATATCCATATCGGGCGACATTAGTTGTGTTTGTGGGTCAAAGTCGTAAAACAGCAACACCGCGTCACATTTTTCACCTTCATGGCCCACTTGCATCAAGACGCCCACCAGCTGATGTCCGTTGGGGCGTCGCCAGTAGCACATCTCGGTCATATAGTCGAACTGCCAGGCCATGTCGCACTTGATATAGCCGTGACGAGGGTCGTCTTCGATGAGATAATGCTTTTCTTCTAAGGAATAATTGCCAGGCTTTTTCAGATAGTCCGTCATCGCTTCGTTGGGCCTGTATTCTTGGTACATCTCACAGAATGCCTTCGCGAAACTCCTGATGCGGGCTTGGGGGTCTAAGTTTTCCACTCGAATAGGGTGGTCGGCCCAAATCTTGCGGATTTCGAAGATTTGCTGTTCGGGATTCAAATCCCTTTCCGATGACGCTTCCACTTGTCCAAAAGAGGTGGTCATAATTGCTAAACATGTCATAGCTAATAGGATGATTTTCTTTTTCATAGTATTATTGAATTACTTTATACAATTCTTCAGCCGAGTCCACGACGGTCAGGCTTGGGATGTCTTTCATGTTCCGGTAGCCCCATCCAACAGCAATGCCCCTGATGCCACCGTTAGCGGCGGTCCTCATGTCGGTGGGCGAATCGCCGACCATGACGGCTTCCTCTTTGCTGACGCCCGCCTTGCGCAGCACCTCGCCGACAATCTCGGGGTCGGGCTTCAGCGGGAAGCCGGGACGGTTACCCAGCACAGCGATGAAGGGGATGCCGGGGAAGAACTCCTTGATGAGGTATTCCGTCCCTGCTTGGAACTTGTTGGAGGCGATGGCCAGCAGGATGCCGTTGCGGTGCAGCGTCGTGATGAGTTCAGGTATGCCAGGGTAGGGTTGGGTGTAAACATCAATATGGGCGAAGTAGTAGTCCGTGAAGTCGGCCAAAACGGCATCCACAGTGGCCGTGTCATCATGCAGCTCGGCGGGCAGCGCCTGCATGATGAGGTTGCGCACGCCGTGACCGACCATCTTGGTGACTTCCTCCAACGAGTGCAACGGCAGGTCGCGCAGCTTCAAGGCGTGGTTGACGGCCTCGCAGAGGTCGGCGATGGTGTTGAGCAGGGTGCCGTCAAGGTCGAATATGACAAGTTTGTACTTCATGAGTTCACCAGATAAAAGGCAAAATCCTGTATTTCACCCGTTGTTTGTATTCACTGTAGCCTTCCAGTCCTTGTTCCAAAACGGTTTCCTCGTTGCGGATGCGTTTGGCTATCAATGGGATATACAATAGCATGATGGCAAATGAAATAGGTGAAGCCAGCACCAAAGGCATCATTAGGAAGAGGAGGGTGGTGGCCATATACATCGGATGGCGAACTACTCCATAGAGGCCTGTATCAATCACTTTTTGGTGCTCCTGCACTTCGATGGTGCGAGAGAGGTAGGTGTTTTCGCGCAGGACTTCCGCATAAATCAGGTAGCACACCAAGAATAGACCGGCGGCCACCCATACAACCCAATTCGGCAGCACACACCATTGGAAGCGCCAGTTAAGGCCTGCCACAACGAAGGCGGCAATGAATAATAAGCCGCTCAGCGCCACAACGGTCTTCTGTTCCTTTTCCTGCTCTTTGGCATTCAAACGTTTACGCAACAGTTCGGGATTTTTAGCCATCATAACCAGACCTGCGACGAACATGGGGAAGAACAGAATGCCCATCAGCAGCCAGCCTTGCCAAAAGTGGAATGAGCCTGCGGGCAGAAAGATGAGAAGACCCAAGACGATGACACCGAGGAGGAATTTCGTTAGTGCTTGAAAAAACAAGTTAGATTTCATCAGAATAGTATTGTTGCTGCAAATGTATGAAATATTCCATCATCGACCTTTAATCAAATTACAATAAACCGCAATAATCAGCGTTATCTGTTTATGAGACAATTCTTTACTTATCTACTTCTGACAGGGCTTGGCTTGGTGTTTCTATCAGGTTGCCAAGCGCAAAAAGCCTCCATACGAGGCCCTCAAGGCGAGATTGCCTACAAGATTACTTTGCCCGAAGGGTTTGACCCCACAACAGACCAATGCCCGATGGTGATACTGATGCATGGCATCTTCTCCAGCAAGGACTATGGTCCTATGCCGCAACTCGCAAAAGGCCTTGCCAAAGCAGGCATCGCCTCTATCCGCTTCGACTTCGGCGGACACGGCAAAAGTGAAGGCCGCAAGCAGTACATGACCATCGAAAAGGAATTGGCTGAAGCAAAGGCCGTCTGGGATTATGTGCAAAGCCTGCCGTATGTGAATGGCGTAGGCTTATTGGGCCACTCGCAAGGTGGTGTCGTTGCCTCGATGTCTGCTGGGCGATTGGCTGCCGAAAGCACGGTACCGTCAGGCGTGGTGCTTATCGCCCCAGGCTCGGTCATCAAGGAGGCCTGTCAAGGTGGCAAGTTCTTCAATGCCACCTTCGACCCCAAGGACCCGCCGGAATATGTCCGCTGTTGGGGTATCTATAAGCTGGGGCGCGAATACCTTGTCACCACGCAACAACTCGACATCTATGGTATTGCAGCGGCTTATCATGGTCCAGTGCTCCTCCTTCACGGCGACCGCGACGGCATCGTTCCGATGTGGTGCAGCGAGCGTTATTTGGAGGCTTATGGCCCTCATGCCACTCTTAAAGTGGTGGAAGGCGAAAACCACACCATTACTCGCCGTCGCAAACAAGTTGTTGCCAGCACGGTGGATTTCTTCAAAACAGTCTTCGGGAAGTGATGTGAGGTATCACTTGCTGAGTTGCTTCACTGGGAAGGTGAAATAGGTGTCGGGGAATGGTTCGTTTTTCAGGGTGAAGTGCCACCATTCCTCATCAATAGCCTTGAAGCCGTGTCGTAGCATGGCCTCACGCAATATCATGCGGTTATGGAACTGCTCTGCAGTGATGCGGTCGTTGGCTTTGTATTTTCCGGTTTTTGGGTTACCACCAAAATCAGGATGGCTTTCCAAGCCAAACCAGTCGAAGGTGCCGCCCATATCGACTTCTTTTTCCGTGGCCATGTCGAAGAGGGTCAAGTCGACGGTGGAGCCTCGGGTGTGGCCACTTCTCTTGGCGATGTAGCCCAACTCGAAAAGCCTGTCGCGAGGCACTTCGGGATAGAAATAGGGTTTCATGAGTGTGTCGTTGACATCGGCGCCCCAGCGCACAAAATGGTCGACGGCGCATTGAGGACGGTAGGCATCGTAGATTTTCAGGCGGTAGCCTTGTTTTTTCAAGTCATCACTCACTGCACGGAGGCTATCAGCGGCCTGTCGGGTGAGCAGTGCGACGGGCTCCAGATAGCCGTCCACACGCGTTCCGACGAAGTTATAGGTGCTGTAGTAACGGATCTCCAGAATGGCGTCGGGGATGACATCTGCAATGTTCACGAACTGGCTGAAGTCGTCGGTGGGCGACAGCTTACCCGTCAACCGTTGGAACTCGTTGCGAGCCTTTTCAAGTTGTTCTAGGAAAGCCGAGCTGGTGTGCAGTCGGCTCACGCCGATGGCGGCGCAGAGGCGGCTGGCGTCGACGTCGCTCTGCCAGTGGGCGCCTGCGATGACACGGCTCTCACCGTACATATAGCCACGTGCCATGATGGTATCGGCCTTGTCGGGGTTGATCTCGGAGAGCAGTAGGGCAGTGGCATAGCCGCGTTGGCTGTGTCCCGAAGGGTAGGAGCCTTCGCCCGATAATTCCGCTTCCTCATATCTCGTGAGCATGTGTTCACGGAAACGCTCAAACGGCCGCTTGCGATGATAGAAAGCCTTCGGCTTGACGCGTGTCGGGTCGATGGTGGAGAGGCTGTTAATCATGAACTTGTAAATCTCAGGAGTGCCTTCCTTGGTGATTTCGAGGCCGAAAGGCACTTTAAACACGGCGAAGAGCGAGTCGTAGTTCCACACGGCATCTTGGAAGACGAGGGCAGCGCGTTCCGGGTCGTTGCGTTGCTGTTTGCCCCACATGTAGCGCATGATGTCGTTGGCGAAGTCCGTCCCGATGGTATCTGGCGGTGGGGGCAGGCATTTGATGAGGTCAGGCATCTCCTCAGCGCTGAAATACAGCGTGACACCATTGTCTTGTGCTTGTGTCATTAGGTTGCCGCAAAACAGGATGGCGGCGATGAGGAACAGGGGGAGGCGTTTCATATACGATGTGATTATTGTTGGTTTGATCATAATTAGTCGATTACTGCAATAAGTGGGAAGATGATGGATGGGAGGGCTTGGAGGCTGGACATAATGGTTTATTGTTTTTCCGGTTCCTTTTGAAATAATGCTCCGATTTCAACAATGTAGGTGTCTCTTTTGTTGTGACCTTGAGGATGGTTTAAAGCATATTGGCTGATTCGTTGCGATAGATTGATTTCTTCTTCCAATACTTCAAACAATAGGAAAACCTCCGAGTCTTTTAATCGACGTGGGATGTCGCCAATTTGTTCTTTTGTTGCCAGTTTTGGTTCTTCTTTTAGGCGGAAAACAATGGGCGATGTCAACTTATGAAGAACCAAGTATTTTGAGCTTACAAAACCTTCAGCTAATGATAATGCTCCTGTGGTTGTTCCCAACCCTAATGCATAGCACCAGTGCTGACGAATGCTTTCGGCTGTTTGGTCACAATGGTTATCGTCGATAACAATGGCTTTACCTCCTGTTATTGTACCAAAGGTCTCGATTTCTTTCTCAATTCTCTCATGCGGGTCTTCATTGATGCTACATTCTGCCACATAGAAATATTTACGCAATTGGTCAATGCTGCTAGAATCAACAACACCGTCTTTTTTCTCCAAAGCAAGGGTGTAAATCTCTTTCTCACCTTCCACTCGATACAGTTTGCCCAACAATTCTTGGAAATGCGTGTTGATGTAGTTTTCCGATTCTGCTTTGTCGTATCCTTTCAGTGCATAGAAAGCATATTTTTCGTTCAATATCGCTTGTACCCGTTCACGGAACTTTTTTCTGACTTCCGCTTTCCAATGTGCCTTGCTGTTGGCTTCATTTCTTGCATACATTGCCAAAACAAACAAGAAATTCACATCATAATGGCTGAGCAATAGTGTGTCACGGTCAAATAGTCGTTCCTTGAATTGGTAGGAATCTTGAAGATTATCACCTTGATGCAGTTTTAACGCATCGTTTTCATAATCCAGTGTTTCAAAATCAACGGTCGCACTGATGAAGAAGTTGGGAATCACGTTGTAGCCTTCAGTCCTATTGTCGCGCAATCTGATTTTGTATTTTTCATCATCACATTTAGTGCGTCCCAACAGCGCATCAAAACTCCATTGGATGACATTTCGGGCGTAGGTGAATTGTTTGTAAATGGAGTTCTCACCAACGGGGGTTCTATATTTGTAATACTTGCTGTCGCCGATGTAATAGACAGGCTTTTGTTCGGTTGTGGGCAAGATAATGTCGTCAATCCATAAATGGTCAACTTGTTTTCCGTCGCTTTGTTCTGCCAAACGGGGCGGCAATTCGCGATGGTCGGTTCCAATCAGTTCATCAATAATAGATTCAAACACAATGTTGAAGTTCTTGACCAAAATGTATTCTTGTTCGCTCGTTTCTACCATAACTTTATGGCTTTGGTCGAAGAAAGCGAAGCATAATTCCCAAAGATAGAGAGCCTTGTCGGAGAAATACTTGTGCTTGATTTGTAACAATCGGATGCGTCCAATGCCCTTTTTCAAATAAGTTTCAAACCGCTGGCCCGTAATCAACTCGAAATTGACATTGATGCTGACAGGGAAACCATAAAACTGATGAAGGTAATGGAGTATAGAAAAGTAGATGATAAGCAACTCTTCGTCAAAATTGATTTGTCGCTTTTTGTTGACAGGTTTAAGATAAATAGGCACTCCCTCTTGCAAGAAAGCTTGTGTGTGCGAGATGGTTCGGTTCCAATTAATTTTGTTGTATCCTGAATGGATGTTGCGAAGGACGAAAAAGAAGAAATCCTGGTTTTCGCGGTTGAATTTCAACAAGGCCAACAAAATGTCAAGAAAGGTGTTGCAATTTTGTAGTCTGCCTTGCGACATCCGTGGAATGAACTGCTGCTGAACCACATCGCTTGTGGGGTTGGCGTCACGATACACGACAATGGCGCGATAAATCCAAACGGACAATTCATAAATGAAATCGTATTCATGTGGCTCAAGTAGGGTTTGGCTTTGCAGGTCGATGATGTCCTCGGGGGCATATTTGCCAAAAACCTGTTCTTTCTTGATCTTTTTCCCATTTTCCTCCGTTTCCACATCTTCCAAAAGCACTTTGGGCAAGATGAACACCGTATCTCCATTGTCGCCAAGTTTGGGATTGAAGTAATAGCCCACATGGTTGACCGATACTTTTCCGTAGATGTTGCGGAAGTTGGTCAATCCGATGATGATGTTGTCAACCAATTCGGCTGGATACTGATGCTCTTCTATAAGAATGCGCATGGCTGTTGGGGGTGGTTATGAGTTGCTCTCGGTTTCGGCTGACGCCTCGTCTTCTTTCTTCTTGTCGTTTTCAACATTCAGGTTGTCTAGCAGTTTCTCAACCCTGTCTTCGTTGATTGAGCCATCTGGATTGTAGAACTTAGGATAGGTCATCTCCTTTGAGCCATTCGTTATTTGTGATGGCACTCCGTACACCTTAAACACATCGTTCCATAGATAGAAAAGCACTTTGCCCACAAATTTCTCCGCGCTGATAATGTTGTTCTCCGCTTTGCAGAAATAGAATCCCAAATGCTTGTCCTCGGCAGTTTCGTCGGTGAGCAATGTGTCATTGATGATGTCAAGGAACGATGTCCACGAATACTTATGCTTGTTTACAAGAATGTGCCATTCCTCTTTTTTTGTGTCAATTGGGATATACTTCCACTCCCAGCGGCGCTTGAAGGCCGAGTCGATGGGGAAGAGACTTTGGTCGCTGGTGTTCATGGTGGCCCAGATGTAGAGATTTGGTGGAAGCAACAAGATTCTTCCTTCTTGTATGTCCTCAGAGAGCGTTTTGCCGTAGTTACTTGTATAATCTTCAACAGCTCCTTTGACATTGATACTGCCATTGAGTTTGTATTCATCCTCTTCTTCAAACGCTGTTTTAATGGCTTGTTGCATGTCGGTGTCAGCTTCAATAGGATAGGTGGAGAAACCATTATCCTGACGGTCGAGCAATTGGAAAATATCGCCGAAAATCTGGGCGCAATTGCCTCGGTTGATTTCCTCGATGATTAAGAACTGTGGTTCAACCGTAACAATAGTGTCATTTGTTTTGTTTTTTAGTTTTTCCCAAGCACCATCAAAAGAATCTGGATCAAGTTCTTTAAGAGAATCAACCAGCCCCTTTTCAACACCCACTGATTTGGAATCTCCCGAATAACACTCTTTTATTCTGGTTTTGTCTTTTGTATTGTCCTTTGTGGTTACTTGTATGTCGTTGTCGGTATTGCCTAAAGAGATAGTGTATATTTGTTTAGGTTCAGAATCAGTTTTGCCCTTACCTGTGTATACATCAATGCTATGAGTCGCTAATTCATTCTTAAGTTTATCCCATCCGGCATCAAAACAATCTTTGGTGCAGTTTTCAGTGTTTTCATAAATCCATTTGCAAACGGCTTGTTCTGATGACTCGCCAGATTGTTTTCCCGTGGGGATTTCAAAGGAACCTTTTTTGTTCCATAGTCTTTTCCATGTATTTTGAACGCCATTTCTTGTTAGCGAGAATGAACTTGAATAAGTAACTTTGTCATCATCAATAGCAGTCATGGTGTAGGTGAAGCCCCCAACCGTAAAGATGTTTGCGGTTGTAGTAACAATGGCATTGGCCATTTTTTTCCATGCCGCGAGGTAGGCTTTTAGGAAGGCTTGTTTAATATATTTGTAGACAATCTTATCCTCTTGGTAAGTCCCCTTGTTTTGATCGAGGTTGATGCCATTGTTGACAACGACAGGTACAACTCTAACTTCTGTTTTTTCCATCGAAGGTTTATAAGCACCCACGAAAGTGGAGTAATCGCTATCGGGATGGAAAGTGGTGCGGATGACTTTTTGGCCTTGGGTTATTCTTTTGATTTCATAGGATTTGCCCGTGCCTGGGGCACCGTAGAAGATTTGCTGTCTGTTAAACGGAAGCTCATTTTCTTGTTTGTTGTAGTATTCAATAAGTAAGTCTGAAAGATGTGGATTTTGTCTAAGAAAATCACAAATATCAGCAAGAAAAGAAGAAGAGTCATTGATTAGACCAGACAAAGATAAAATGGCTGATACGAAATAATCCTTTTGAACTCTACCTAAAGACTTGGCCCCATGCCACCATTTATAATCAGTTACAAATCTTTTTATTTTGTCAGCATCTTTCTTGTTTGATATTTGTGCATCTATGGTTGCTTCATCTTGTTTTGTGAGAGTTCCTTTTTTCTTCAATGCTTCTAGTTCATCCAAAGAAAAAAGACTAACGGTTTTGTCATAATACTTATGTAACTCTTCATTAAATGGAAGCATGATTTTTGACAAATAAAACCATTGGTTAGGAATTATAATAGAATCTCCATTTGTTTTTGAAGCAAATGCAGAAAACCTATGAAACTTTATATTTTTATCGCTTATTATTGATACTTGAGACTTAAATTGAACAGGAAGTTCGATTTCTTCATATGTCCAATTATTAATTTGTTTCTTTATTTGTAGATACAAATCCTCTAAATCTTTGAATTCTTCCATATTACATTAATTGTTTGATGATTTCTTCTGCGATTCTTTTTATTACAGGAACAGCAACGCTGTTTCCAAATTGGTGATATGCTTCTTTTTTAGAAACAACTATTTTAAACTCAGGATTAGAGTCATTATTATTTTGATTGTTAGCACATTCTGGATGCTCCCAACCGTTTCCAATAATACGATACCCTTGCAATCTACCCGCCTCAACAGGGGTTAATGTTCTAGGGTTTAATCCTTTTTCCGATTGGTCAATGAGAATCTCGCTGCCGTCTTTCCAATAACGGGCTGAAATGGTACTTGTATATATGCTGTCTCCTTTAAACAATGAATAACCGAACCCCTTCCCACTCAATTTGTTTTTTTCTTTCCTGTTCTTATGTCCTTCCCACATCCTATCACTAATAGTAAAACAAGGGTCTATTGTATCTGAAGGTTCAAAAATATCAGATACCCTTGTTTGTAATGTACCATCTTTCAGCTTTTCTTTTTCATAGATTGTTGAGCCATCTGGTGCTATTCCGTATGGGAATTTGAATGAGTCTGCATCAACCAATTGTTTATACCAAGCAATGATGAAAAGACGTTCTCGGTTTTGAGGAACACCAAAATACTTTGCGTTCAAGACTTCATACGAATACCCATACCCTAATTCATTTAATGTTGCAAGAATAACCTTTAGGGTGTTTCCTTTATCGTGGTTCTTAAGTCCGCGAACATTTTCTAAGAAAAGAACTCTTGGTGGATGACCTGCTTGAATTTTCTCTTTAACGATGTTGGCGATGTTGAAGAACAGGGTCCCTCTCGTGTCTTCAAACCCTTTTTTCAATCCTGCAACAGAAAACGGCTGACAAGGAAAACCTCCACAACAAATATCAAAGTTTGGAATCTTTGTCGGGTCGACATCATTAATATCCTCATTAAAGTACAAGTACTCACCTTTTTTGTTCTTTTTGAACAAAGTTGGTTCAATGTCTTTGTAATTTGCTTCGTATGAGATTCTTGCGCTTTTATCCCATTCACTGGCAAAGACACATTTTCCGCCAACATGATGCATTGCAATATGAAAACCTCCAATGCCCGCAAACAAGTCAATAAAATGAAACTTTTTGCCCAACAATTCCATGATGTTAATGCGAACTTTAATGTTTTCATCCGTTGGTTCACATCTCATTTCTTTGTTTATGGCCTGACGTAGAACTTCTTTCTCTTCAGAAACAACTTTTAAGTTGTTGGTTTGTAATGTGCAAAACCAAAAATCAAATACGGATTCCCCTAAATGCCAAAATGTATGAGGAACTCCAAAACCAATGTTGACAAGACGAAAATGCTCATGGACAATCTTGTATTGAGTGACAATATTCATAGTGTAACCTTCAATACAAGATTGATCTTTGGTGAGTTTTTTAACCTTGTCTCTTATTCTTTCTAGAATTATTTTTGTCATAGTTTTGTACACTATAATATTTTGATCTGCATCGGTGGTTTTCTGTTTTTCAGGCAATTATCGATTATATAATTGCAACTAAAGAAGAAAGCATGGTTTTATTCTCAGCCCTGTTTTTATGATTATACCCAAGTTTTCTGCAAGCATCTTCAATTTTCTGGCAAAAAACATCTGCATTCACCCTATCCATAGATAAATCCCCTGTTGTGGAATCTCGATTTGTTGTATGCCACGTAACTTCATCATTAAGAGGGTGTCCGGGTTTACAAGGTGGAATATTAAATATTTTACTATCAATGCTAGTTATCCATGCCGCCCCAACTTCAATTAAAGCGCCCCAAGATTTTTCTGAGAATTCACTTGTTACAAAAACAACATACATTTTTTGGTCAGAGTAACTATCCACGAAGAATTTTTTTAAATAATCATACACCGGTACGTCTTCTGGAACTCTACACACTTCGTTTTCACAGTTTGTATATATTATGTCATCAGCGGGCACATTATTAAAGATAAGCATTTGATAAATGATATCAGCTAAAGGACAATCTTTTTTTGTGTGACTTATTAGTATTTTCTTTTTTTGCGCATCAATTGTTGGCTTTATTCCTAGGGCGGGTACATTTTTTTCAATTGCCTCGTCAATAGCATTTCGAACATCGTCCGTTGATACCATGGGTATCATTTTGGAAATGTCAGAGACTACTTGTTCAGATGTGTTCTTTTTAAAATCTTTAACTGCTTGTCTAAACTTTTCTTCATTACTATCTTGATCGGATATTTTCTTTTTTTGTTTTTCTTTATTGCGCTCATCCGTGTACTTTTTTCTCATTTCCAAGATATCGGCTAAAAGAACATCCCTTACATATTTGATAACGGCTTCGTATCTTGGATCGTCTGTTTTATATCCTTGTCGATTACTTAACGCCATATCCGGTAATTCTGATAGCTCAAATAAGTCAACAAATAATTGCCCAACTACATAAACCTCATTTAATTTGTTTTGTCCTACGCGAGGTAGGATATTAAACTCTCCCATCTTATTGTTGGCATATAATGAGATAAAATTATCGGGGAAATCTAATATATCAGCTTTACGCCCTCTTACTGATTTATATGTGCCTATCCAACCATTAATAGAAAGAGAGTATTCATGAGTTTTTCCTTCATTGTCTTTAAGAGTAATAGGTTCAGAATAAGTAGTTCTTTTTTCTACAAGAGAAGAACGTATTGAAGGAAATTCATCAGGAACCAAATCAGCTAAATGTTTAAAATCATCACCCAAAGTTATTATTGTACATAACTGAGAGGCGTATGTCTCATCGGTGCAATCTAATGATACCTTGCTATTGTTTCTTATTACATGAATGACAAAATCTTTATCAACCAAAGGAAATATTTTAATCAGATTCTTTTTTACCACTTCCAATGATTTATGTAGCCGATACTGAGGGTTTTCCATGACAATAGCAGTTCCATTATCTTGAAGGTATGAAAATGTGATTTTGTCATCAGGAATTGGTTGTAGTTCGTTTCCAGAAGGGTGCCTAGACATAATGAAACCCGATTTTTCACCGTTTTGTATTGTTTTTACTCTAACGGTCTCGGAAACAGATAATGCTGCGAGTTTTCCCACACCTTTTCGCCCCATTTTCCTTCTATGCAAAGTTGAGGTTATGGAATCTTTTTCGCTAGTTCTTGATACAGCTGCCACATTAAGAAACTTGTCAATGTCTCCATTAATATAAGACATTCCACGACCATCGTCTTCAATTGTAATATCATCATTGTTAGCAATGATATATACATTATGAGCATCGGCATCATATGCATTAGCAATAAGTTCAGCTAAAACATAGTAAATATTTGTATATAAATTTGGTCCAAGTAATTCTAAGATTCTTGGGTCAATTTTCATTTCATATTTCTTTTCATCCATCATAAACTCTTTATATGTTTTATATGTTCAACAATGCTATGTGCAATAATCTCACCTAATTTCGGTGGAACTGCATTGCCAATATAGCGAGATGCTTTTGACAAAGAAACACTTTGTTCGTCAGGAAAGAACTTATAAGACGTCGGAAATGTTTGGAATAGTGCGGCCTCTCTAGCGGAAATGGCTCTATCTTGAACAGGATGCCCAAAACGGCCATTTCCAATACCAGTGCAAAGTGTGGTCATGGTTGGTGATGGCTCATCCCAAACCATTCTTCCATAGACACTTCCAAAGCTCTTACCACCTGTTTTTTTGTGACAATCCAATAGCAATTCTTTTGGCCAATCTTTCCAACTACCACCATAAGGAGTGGCATGAATCCGCTTCAGATTCATATCAGACAAAGCCCTACACCTATGCAAAGGATCCGAAGGACATTCTTCTCCCGCTTTTAATGGTGGGAGGTTTTCGATAGTGTCACGGACGGTCACATAATTCTCCTTTTTGTGGGTTGGTGGAATCAATGTAATTGTTCCTAAACGGGAAGCCAATAAAACTAATCGTTTTCGAGTTTGTGGAATACCATAGTTTGGGCAATATACAACTTGATATTTCACTTGGTAACCTTCTCCTTGCAACACTTGTACAAAATCTGCCAACACGGATTTTAACTTAAAAGCAGCTATTGCAGGAACATTTTCCATGGTGACAATGTCGGGATGTACATTTTGCACTAGACGACCGAATTCATACAATAAATTGTACTTGTCCTTGTCTTTGTTTCTATTTGTATGAGCGTATGATGAAAATGGTTGACAAGGAGCACACCCGGCAAGTACTCGGATGGTATTCTTCTTTTTTGAATATAGCTTTTGTATTTCGTTGCCTGTTACGTCATTAACATCTTTGTAGAAAAACTTTCCACCTGTATTAGTTTCATAAGCATATTGGCAAGTCCAATCCAAATCGAATCCAGCACGAATATCAAAACCAGCAGACTTCATTCCATAACTCAAGCCTCCTATTCCGCAAAACAGGTCAACAACCTCTATTGTTGGTTGTTTTTTTGTTGCTTTTGATGCTTTGTGCGGTTTCATCATGCTGCTTATCTGATAATTAGATTTTTTTGTCGTAAAATGATTATTATAACCTGCAAATATACAGAAATTCCCCTAAACCAAGCCGGATTTTCCCATTTAGTGGTAGAAAAAAATTCCTTTGCGTTGTTTTGCTTCATCTCTTTTGGTTTCATAGAAAAGTTGTTTCCTCTTTGCCATCACATTTTCTCCCGCAGCGCGTTGGTGTCGAGTTCCATGCGGCTGAAGGCGAACCATTTCTTGCCCAAGTCCTTCAGCGAGGCGCCGATATGATACACCGTGTCATCGATGCAGAGGAAGCGGTCGTGGGCGTTTTGGAACGCATCGATGTCGATGGGGCGGTATTGCGCATTGTGTCGCTGCAGGTCGAGGGCGAGTTGTTGGGTGATGGTGCGTGTGTAAATCTGTGCGCTCACCCCGTCGGCACGTTTGTCGAGGAGGGTCAGCACCGTGTCGTCAACATAGTTGTCGAACAGGATGATGCGGCTCTTGGCACTGCGGATAAGGTCACTGACAAAGGTGTAGGCGTCAAAGATCTGCCCGTCGTAGAAGATGCCTTGTAAAGGAGGTAAAGCAGTGCGAACAA